>Ga0209700_102601_pt1 | contig 36111 bp, 20 predicted proteins | sample SiratroredBW_FD_187528 | JGI IMG/M metagenome (GOLD analysis project Ga0209700, IMG submission 187528) | Root nodule microbial communities of legume samples collected from California, USA - Siratro red BW (SPAdes) (version 2) | ecosystem: Host-associated > Plants > Roots > Nodule | place: USA...
GGAACTCGTGTTGGGTTGTGAATTTGTAAGTTCGTATCCCATTATATTTAAAACAAGTTTATTACACACAATTGTTGTGATAATGACGTTGTCTTGTTCGGATTGTAGGTATTTTTTCCAGCACTTTATAATGGGCACTGGTGGTGCTATGTGCTAAAGTCTACGACTAGAGAGCTATTTGTAATTGATTCTATCGGTGACCATGATGGCTCCCGTGCGCTAGTGGACAATGCAGTGGTAATTGTACATGTTAAATATTGATTTTATGTATACGATTTTCTGAGTGAATTTAATGTTTGTAGGCAAGTCGACTCCACCATCTGTTGTGGTTGCTGGAGGAAGGTCGTCCAGGTCCTCCGATCATGGTCGTGAATGAAGATGTCCCTCGTCAACCAAATCTATGAGCAGTCATGTTTGTTAAATATAGGCTACTATATGTGTTTTACTTTGGACTAATTGTTGAGGATGTGCAGCTATGATTGTGGGTTGATTGTGATTAAATGTATGGAATATTGGGACAGTGTGCCTCGGTTTAATGGGAAGACCATGCCAAAATTCACCACGATCACTATCTAATTTTTTAAGTTTACATGTGCTTTCTGTTTGGACTACGATTTTTAATATTTTACATTATTTGACTTAATGTATTATGGTAATTTTTTGTGTGCAGAAAGAACTTCAAACATATCGACAAGATCTTATTTGTCAATGGATCCTTCACGATAACAATGTTCGTCGACAACCTGTCTTGGAGGCTTTTAAGCTTATATGAACTGTGACGATGACTTTAGTCGACTTTTTAAGAAGTTTGTGCATTGTCTAGAACATTATGAAGTTCAGTTTGTAAATTGTAATCTGTACTTGGTTTAAGGTTTTACTGTGTTGAACTTTGTGTACAATTATTTCCAACAATGAATGGGTTGATATTTTCTGTGAAATTATAAATGGTGGCGTAATTTGTTACTAAACTGTTGTCTTCGTTTGTGCTCGCGAGTAATGGTCAGCAAGTAATGATAAATTACACACTTAACTGGGCAGGGTTATGCATATAGTATGTCCAGTGCTGGCAATTGGAGATGGGAAATGTTTGATTCCTTACTTAACACGTTGGCAGGGTGTTTTATGATGAATAATTGTCACATGAGTCTTAAGTGTCACACTGCATGACATTTTAACTATTTCCTTTGTGCTCGCAAGTAATGATAAATTACACATTTAATTGGGCAGGGTTATGCAGTTAGTATGTCTAGTGCTGGCAATTGGAGATGGGAACTGTTTGATTCCTTACTTAACACATTGGTAGGGTGTTTTATGATGAATAACTGTCACAAGAGTCTTATGTGTCACACTGCATGATATTTTAACTATTTCCTTTGTGCTCGCGAGTAATGGTCAGCAAGTAATGATAAATTACACACTTAATTGGGCAGGGTTATGCAATTAATATGTCCAGTGCCGGCAATTGGAGATGGGAACTGTTTGATTCATTACTTAACACATTGACAAGGTGTTTTATGATGAATATCTGTCACAACAGTCTTAAGTGTCACACTGCACGACATTAATGCATGACATTGGCAAGTTGTTTTATGATGAATAACTATTTCCTTTGGTCTGTGTGATTAATGCAGAAAAAGTAATCATGAATTTATCACTTAAATGAATACCAGTTTCGGATTTCAAGTCTGAATAATTGCACAAAACATTACATAACATAATCTGTTTTATAGGTTTCTAAACAATACATTTTACAATTACTAAGAAAGTTAGACCAATACATCAAGTTGTAGCTCAGAAACCTAAGTTTGTTACATCAAAATAAAAGGAAAACTCCATTACAATTTAACACATGTCAACTCCCTCTGTTATGAGCGTTTGTGTATACTGAGTTCAGTAGTGACATAAAACCCACTCCAGCCACACGTGAGACCTGTTTTAGACAGAAAATATGTTAGAGGGCATCACAGTCAACGGTAGATAACTTAACAAACATAAAAATAATCACTTGAAAGCATTTTCTAACCGGTTGGCTGCCATTATATGAGGACATTGTTGTGTTGAATTGGTTTTCGTTAGCAACATTGACATATAAGTATGTAACTTGTGCAAGTGTTGTCTGGACGATTTTAGCATGAGTTGTCCTGTTTCGTTTTGCAAATACCTCAGACCTTAACTTCAATCTTGAAGAGTTTAGCCTGCCTTTTCGATTAACAATATTAGGACTGCGGATTGAACTATCCACGTCAACAGTGTTTGGCACGGGTGAGTTGGGGCTTGGATCATCTTCACACAAAACTCTATCCATCGTTTTCTTCTTCTTTCTGGAACTGGTTTCGCTACATGTCTCAGTACAGTCATAGGCATTCAACTGTTGATATTGCAATATTGTTGTCTTCTCTGACTCACAAGCATATTCTGCTAATTCATAAAACCTCTTACATAATCCATCATACCGTTCAATATGCGGCTCTTTGACTTTTGAACCATATAATGCTCTAATGTACGCGTGTTTCCTACGCATATTTTGCTCCACCTAGATAGTATATACTTATCTGGAGCTTTAGTAACCCTTTCCTGTGTAAATACGAGTAGTGATTGGCAACAAACAATTCCCCTAAACTCAAATAGCAAACAACTGCAGTTAATGTTCATGTTTGCTCGATTGAAGCCTACATTGTAAATTTTGTGTTCTGGCTTCCCGTTGTGAATTGCCTCCTCGACAACATCATACCTACATGCATGACCCTCCACAAATAGTTTGTCAACAACACAATTCATTTTCCCTCTAAATTCCATTTGGATTTCTTGGAACTTAGCATGTGTGTATTCAATATGGAATTCTCTTTCGAGTAGGCATTGAGATCCACAAGGAATAACCTTACTCCTGGACGTGAAGTCAGCTTCATACTCCTTTTCTGCCGTGTAGTGCTGTGTTGCAAGGCATTTCATGATACTCAACCACCTTTTGTAGTTTTCTCTGTTGCAAGGAATAACATGTGTGTTGCAAGGCATTGTCATATTGATGAACAAACTACTGGAGTGTAGTGCTAGAGTTGATATAACCATCAAAAAAGGCGTTCATGCTTTCACTCCTTTGTGTAGTTGACATTCCAACCCAAAAATGTTGCTTCAAATAACAAGGAACCCACCGATGTCGTTCTTTGTATAAATTTGTCAACCACTCATGACCATCCAATTCATATTTGGTTACAAATCCATCCCACTCCCTTTCAAATTAAGCAACAGTTGAAGACTCATACACCACGGTCTTCATCATATATTTGATATCCTTGTACTGTCCGAATCGTTGTAGCTTTTCCGGTATCTTTTTCATGATGTGCCACAAGCACCACCTATGCCTTGTATTTAGGAATACACATTGTATTGCATTCTGCATCGCTTTGCATTGATAAGTCACGATGCCTTCTGGTGGTTTATTGGACATCCATCAAAGCCAACATTCAAACAACCAAATAAAGGAACTTGTGTCCTCAGACGACAACAACCGACACCCTAACAAAATTGAGTGCCCGTGATGATTAACACCCACAAATGGTACAAATGGCATGTCATATTTATTGGTAAGATAGGTTGTGCGAAAGAAATCACATCTCCAAAATATTTGCATGCAGCCCTAGTTCGTGTATCGGCTCAGAAGACATTGCAAATCTGGCTATCTTCATCAATGTCTATCTCAAAATAAAAATCTTTATTCAACTGGGACATGCGTGAAAAATGGGTTAGCAAGGCCTTAGCATCACCATGCTTACACAATGCCCTATGTTGTTGACCAACGTAGTTACGTACATCTCTCTCAGTAAAGCATACAGTTTTGGTTAAACGAAAAACACACAACTGCTACAAAAAAAATGTTAAAGATCTGTATTCTATATAAATAACAACCATTTATTAACATTGTTGGTACTGTTTTATTATTAAAAGCATTTATTACAAATGTAACCAAATCATTAATGCCATTGTTACATTCATACTATCATTACAAGCACAATAAATACACACTAACCCAATGCCATTGTTACATTCATACTGTCATTACAAGTGCAATAAATACACACTAACTTATTGTCCTTGGTTGGTTGAGATCAATGTTGGTTGTGGTTGCTTTAAGTCGTGGTGTGTTGTGGCCGACCTTAGTATTAAATGAACTTAATGGTTGTTGGTGTGGGTTTGGTGACAATTAGAACAACACCTAATGTAGGCACTGAACCTTTGTTGGTGAATTGTACATGGCGGGAAGGAAAACGGGTTACATAACGGGCATTTACTTCAGATGTTTGATCTGACAATACATCAGTATGGGATACAAGGGTGGGAAGGTAAACCAACCAATCCGTTATGATTACATTTCATTGGAAGTCTAAGGATTCCAACGAACAACAAAGGTGACGGTGAATAGTACACAATGATGTCTTACCAAAACAAGGTCATTTTGGTAATTTAAATACGGTTTTATTAAATGCACTTAAACGCTTTGGGGCTGCAAGGGCAGAGAAAGAGATTTTTTGCCTTCTGCCTCACGTAAAGCATTAAATGTTGTACAGGTCATACACCAATAAGGATTGACAAACCCTAAACAGGTGAGACGTTGTAGGATGTTGGTAAACCCAAAACGATCGTTCATATCCCTCAAACGCCAACCCTAAATCAATTGAATAGGATTGGGTTCTTGCCCTAAAATCACCCAGCCATAGTCAATGGAAAATTTTGAAGAGCTTGATATAGACACAAGTGATCTTCAAAGCTTCATTCAATGCTGTAACACTAAGACTCCACTCATTCCAAGACCCGTTGGAAATGTACAAGCCTTTTTGCTAAATCGAAGTTCAAATGATGGAATGAACATGCAACAATTTCTAAAGGAATTAGGTGACGAAACCCACCGTAGAGACTTTGGGACAAACGCTTGGGAATGGGCAGAAAAGTTCATTGTGTTTCATGGTAATTTCTTAATTGACAACAGTAAATCCAAATTTGGACCTCATTTCAGTTAGTTTTGTTCTCAGGGCTGGTGGATGGGGAGACGACAATGCAAGTTACGCCTTTGACAAAAGGGAAAACGTCAATGGAACTGTAACTACTCCCTTGCATTGTCAAAGTCTGTCAACCAAACAGGTTAGGGGACATGAAAATCACAGTGAAGGTTAACATTTCATATTATATACACCATACGTTTTGTTAACCATAAGTGCACAAAATTTTAATGTTTGTGAACCATACAGGATCCTACTGCAACTGTTGAAGCCAATCTTCATCACAAGGTGTTGGAACATCCTAAATTTGGAAGTGACATAGTTGTTGGATCTGTCTTGCTCTTAAAAAATGTACTTGTCTTTGTAAGTAATTCATATTGATAATGTCATATTATTTGGTGGTTACTGAGTTAGTTCTTGCTTTCTCATAGGTCAAAGTTTACAGTCCCAGTCAAAGGTTTTTTTATCTCAACATAACTGTCAATAACATTGTCAGGGTACACCTTTCGAATAATAAACATATTAATGATAAATCATGTCTTACTTAGGCTAAAATTGTTATGCCTGATGTGCAATTAACAATGTTTTTTAGGTATTCAGATTTGGCATTGGCCCTCCTAATGATGAACTACTTAGAGCTTCACATCCTGTAGTTTAGCACGACCAGTTGTAGATATATTGAGCATTTTTACCTCATTATGGGTCTCAATTAGTAGGAAAGATTAGTACATTATTTTTTCACATTCAAATCAACTATATCTTTGTTTATTTTTTTATCCAAATCCAAAGCATTTGGAATTGGTGGAGAACATTGAAAATGTAACAAATGGAAATTGACATCAGTCAACGACCGTGAAGTCCTTGTCTTTGCATTTTGGAAGAAATTTACTTCATTTTAATGTAATTTCCTCGATGTATGTCTGAACCTTGAATTTTTGTAATCATTAATGTTAGCGGATTTTGGAAATTGTATTTGTAAACTCTTAACTTTGGTCATGAATATTGTAAGGCTAAGTTATTAATGAACGTTGTTATTATGTTTAAAGCATAAATAAGCATTTACATGTGTGGCACACCTCAAATGTTTACCTGTGTGGCATTTCATGATACTCAACCACCTTTTGTAATGGCAAAAGTAAGGAATGGAGAGTGTTGACAAGCCATTGCCACCAAAGCAAATACCAAGTGTGTAATAGTATGTAGTTATGTGTGTAATTCCGTATTACTAACCGACCACACATCGAGCGAACCAAATGAGTGCACCAATTAAACCCATAACTGAAATCTTTACCTGTGTGGCATTTCATCATACTAAAATCCCCTTTCGAATGGAAAAAGTAAGGAATGGATAGTCTTGACAAGCCATTGCCACCAAAGCAAATACCAAGTATGTAACAATATGTAGTTATGTGTGAAATTGCACATTACTGACTGACCACAAACCAAATGAGTTCACCCATTAAACCCACAACTGAAATCTTTACCTCTGTGCCATTCCATGATACTCAAATCCCCTTTCCAATGGCAAAAGTAAGGAATGGAGAGTGTTGACAAGCCATTGCCACCAAATCAAATACGAAATGTGTAACATTATGTAGTTATGTGTGTAATTGCACATTACTGACTCACCACACATCAAATGAACCAAATGAGTTCACCCATTAAACCCACAACTGAAATCTTTACCTCTGTTCTATTCCATGATACTCAAATCCTCTTTCCAATGGCAAAAGTAGGTAATGGACCTTCTTGACAAGCCATTGCCACCAAAGCAGATACCAAGTGTGTAACAGTATTACTAACCAACTACACATCGAATGAACCAAATGAGTTCACCTATTAAACCCACAACTGAAATCTTTACCTTTGTGCCATTCCATGATACTCAAATCCCCTTTCCAATGGCAAAAGTAAGGAATGGAGAGTGTTGACAAGCAATTGCCACCAAAGCAAATACCAAGTGTGTAATAGTATGTAGTTATGTGTGTAATTGCACATTACTAACTGACCACACATCAAATGAACCAAATGAGTTCACCCATTAAACCCACAACTGAAATCTTTACCTTTGTGTCATTCCATGATACTCAAATCCCCTTTCCAATGACAAAAGTAAGGAATGGAGAGTGTTGACAAGCCATTGCCACCAAAGCAAATATCAAGCGTGTAACAGTACGTAGTTATGTGTGTAATTGCACATTATTGACTGACCACACATTGAATGAACCAAATGAGTTCACCCATTAAACCTACAACTGAAATCTTTACCTCTGTACGATTCCATGATACTCAAATCCCCTCTCCAATGGCAAAAGTAAGGAATGGAGAGTGTTGACAAGCCATTGCCACCAAAGCAAATACCAAGTGTGTAATAGTATATAGTTATGTGTGTAATTGCACATTACTGACTGACCACATATTGAATTAACCAATTCTGTCACCCATTAAACCCACAACCGAAATGTTTACATGTCTTTCATTTGTTCATCCCTAAACCCCCTATCACTGTCATAAGTAAGGATTGGAGAGTCTTGAGAAGCCATTACCACCACATCAAACACAAACTGTGTTATAGTATGTAATTAGGTGTGTAATTTCACATTTCTTACTAACCGTACATCTAATAAACCAATTAAGTACACCTCTGCCTTGCGCAAGTGAAATATTGACATGTTTTACAAGGTGGGAGTGAACACACACACAACAAAATCTCTAACATAATAACAAGGATGACACAAAATTCGGGCTGACGTAAGTTCATCAATGTAAGCAACTTCAGAACGATATATTAACACCTCTTTCAAACTTTACATCCAAAATATTCATTCAACAAAAACTATGAAAACAAACTTCTAAAAAATAATAATGCGCACATAAATAAGCTATATTTTCATTCAAATGTATCCAAAATATACAAAATAATAACGTTGTATTTGTTACACAACCCTCTTTTAGTGGTTTCACTGACATCTTCTTTTCCTATAATATATAATCCAGGGCGATTTATAAAGAAAACTTTCTTCTCACGCTCGGGGGTTGGCCTTTATGCGCTTGTACATGTTGCTCAGTTCACCTTGTTCACATTGATGTTCCACACCACCTTCTTCAGAAACTGCTGCTGCAACTTCAACACCAGATTCAAATACTGGTTCACCTTCAAATACAACTTCTTCAAACCCTGCTTCACCAGCTTCAACTAGACCTACTTCAACACTTTGACATTTGTTTGAAAATTTGGCTTCTTGTTCGGCAAAACTCAGTTTCAGATCCCTCATTTCAGCTTCCAATCTATCTATCAATGATACTTGATGTTGAGATAAATGTTTCAATTCCAAAATTTCATTTAAGATCTGTGTATGTTTTTCTTCAATCTTCTTTTTATCGTGAAGTTGAACCATCTCAAGTTTGAAGGATTCTTTCACAACCTCGTCATGACACTCTTCTTTTGACAATGATAAGTTACAAATTACCTGCAAAACAATTTAAACAAAACAACAATATTAATGACAAAACAAATGGGTCATAACTAATTCTAACCCAATTAACACAACTAAACTCACAATGTTAATGTTCATGGCTGATTCAACCTCGTTGTCACCAACCTTGACATCCTTCAAATGAAGGATTCTAGGAAATTCGATTCTAGTTTTTCCTTTCGGAAAATCACATGTTGAAAAGCCCATAACTACAATAAAATTAGAAATCACAAATTAAACTTCAGCACATAAACAATTTGTAAATGAACATCATAAAGCACTTAAATTTACCTACAACATGAAAACACATCCAGCCACACGAACAATCGAAGCCTGCTCGTTCTAAATAGACCAAGAAGCTCTACACAAGCTTTTCACCAAATATGTATAAACAACTGTCCCTTAATTAAAACTAGAAAGCTCAACTAAATTATCTACATGCTGAAACTGACCTGGATACACATTTCCCATTCTATTGGAAAACAAGAATTCAAATAAACCTAACAAAATATATAACTTACAAAAATCCTCAGGCCTACCATCAGCCTCACATCTAACAAGTTGATCATAAACCATGCTAACTTTAACTACTCCACCACCGAATAAACTCCTACACTCACTAAAATCATTTTCACATTCTAAATCTACATCTAACCCACAAACTCTAAGACCTAATGCTACACAAACATCTAACAAAGTAAATGACACAAACACACACCCAATCATAAATCTACCTCCTTTCTCTACCCATCTTCTACACAGTTCTCTCAACAGAATCGTACTAATTCTAACTTCATCAGACAATACAGTAAACCAACCGAAGGGTGTACCTTCAATGCAATGCCTCTGTTCTAATGTTAACAACTTATTTACAGCGCCCAGATATTTGGGGTAACAGAAATGACGCACGCATAGCTCACGTCCCTATGAAGAACTCTCCACACTTGACATTGTTTTTTTCCTGCAAATCTATCCTACACTGTAAGTACTGTATTTCTTTTCTCAAATGAACGATGAAAATCAAAAATCATTCCCATACACCGACATTGATTCCCAATACCACAACAATACCACCAAAGTAGTGAAAAACCAACAAATCAAATGCGTAAAAGAACAAAAAAACCTACGTCGTTGTTGTCGTACTCCTTCACTTCGCCCTCTTTGCTCAACCAATCGCCCTTGATCGGTCTCCTTCCCCAAAAACCCTTATACCCAAAACCCTAAACACTGACTTCAGTCCCCCTTTATCGTCGTCGTCCACTGTCCTCAATGCTCTTCCCCCTTTCCTATTCGCTCAAACCTATGCTCACACGCACGCTCTGCAACTCCCAGCGAAACAGAGAAAATGTTTTTGAAACCTTCAAAATGTATTCGAAAATACAACAATGTCGCTAAGCCACTCTATCAACCAAATACCAACTATGCTCTCAGCCACGTTGGATAAGTTACCACGTTTACGGGTGGCAAAAGTGTGAATGCCACAGAAGATTGGCAAAAAAACTTTTTCCTTTTTTTTTTTTTCTACTCACCTATTCTTACAAGTTGAGAGAGAAGATTTTATTCTCCATCACTCTGTTATTAATTTATTAATTAATTATTGAATTATTAATTAGTTGTTTTAACGTATATCCCATCATACAATAAATAAAAGTTTCTATCCTTCTTCTTCTATTTTCTTTTAGAAAGTATTTATTTCACTTTAATTAATTTTTTTTCATAACCTATATAAGATATTTCATTTCCTTTACTTTACATTAAACCATTATATCCTTAATAATTCACTAGTAGAAAAAGGAATTTCACGTCAGTTAATTAAAACTTATAATGTCCCACACTTCTATGGAGTCCTTTACACCCCACCTTTACTTCACATAAGTTATAAGTCAGTAGTATTACATTCTTTTTCTCATCCATTAATATTTTGTCTATCCCCTCATTTATCGTATATTAAAAAGTTTCTCTCTTAGTCAATTTATCACTTGATTCGTTTTGGCTCATAATCTTCATATTTGTGTTTAAGATTCACGGTATTTAAAATTTAAAGCTTGTGAATTCTTTTCAATTCAGAGAATGATTCCGTTGAGTACATTGATCAATTCTCATCCATTTTTTCTTTTCAGGTATAGTTTATTTTAAATATTTTTATTTTCAAAGTATGACGCTTAATTTGTGCCTGTATTATTTGCACTCTGATATATATATATATATATATATATATATATATATATATATTCGCAAATCATACTTCTTTTTCTCTCAAAACAATCTTGTACTACCTAGTCATCTTTTAGATTTTTTTTTAAAGTTACAAAAGCGGTAATTTTCTTTTCACTTTTATGATCTTATTTTGTTTCACTTTTCAAATAAAGTTTAATTTACCACATTGCAAAAATCTTGTTAATCCCATTGCCCTGTGTTTATTTATTCTATTCTAGCAAGTGTTCCAGAAGATATTATCAGGGTTGAACTTTACTATCGTTTCTAGTTTAACAACGTTTACATTCTTACTTTTATTTCATTATATTCTTGTTTTTATGATAATTAGATTAATTCTTCTGTTTTTCTTCTAAAATTGTTTTTATAACTTCTCTATCTTTTTCTTCATTGTTCTTGTAACTTCATTTTATTTTTAAAGTTTTTTTTTTTTTTTTTTTTTTTTTTTTTTTTTTTTTTTTTTATTTTTTTTTTTTTTTTAAATTTTTTTTTTTTTTTTTCCTGTAAAATTCTGCAGTATTTTGGAGGATGAGTTCCTCTTTGTTCATTAAACTTATGTCTTTCTGGGAACTTCCCTCAAAGGGAGACAACTTAGCTTGAAAGGCAAGCTTGGACATAAGCATACATTACGCCTGTTATACAAGGTATATGATGGAAGTTTTTCCTGTTTTCATTATCAGAAACAAACATTAGGCTTTTCTATAGAACAAACATTGCTGCTTACATATTACGAGCCAGTTTAGATTAACAGTGATTCTAGAAGAAGTAAAAAAAACAAGTTTTTCTCAAAAATTAAAATCAACTTACGCACTTTAGCTTCTGAAAAAGATAAATAAAATAACTTATAAAAGCTAATTGCATAAGAAGATCTTAATTTATGAGAGAAATTTAGTTCATTTTACATCTAACTGCAGTACAAAAGCTTATATACATGATAGGACATAAGTAAACTGCTTCTAGCATGCTACAGTTTTTTATTGCTTGTTGAACATCACCAGCAAAAGTTTTCTGTTTCTCTTTTCTCTTCTCTTCTCTTCACTTTTTCTTCCTTCTAAGAACTTCAACAACATACTGTGCTGTGCAGTAAGCAATAGCCTGAACAGTGACCATTGGATTCACACCCAAAGCTGTGGGAAAGACACTTGAGTCTGCCAAATAAAGGCCCTCCACTTCCCATGTCTCTCCCATTTGGTTCACAACTGAGTCACTTGGATTAGTTCCCATCTTACAACTTCCCATTTGATGTGCTGAACACAAAGGTGTTGTAAGGTCTGTCAAAGACAATGAACTTTCTTCTTTCACAAAGTTCTCAAACTCATGATAACTCACCTTCTTAACATTTATGCTCCTTCCCTTGTTATTGTGGGTCCCAATTTCTTCAGCTCCAGCTGCTGCAAGAATCCTCAGCACCTTCTCAATTCCCGTCTCTAAATTCTCTTTGTCCACATCTTTCAACTGATAACTTATAAGAGATGGTGAATCCACTGTTCCTGATCCTTGATCCCTTGCCAGGGCAAATACATGAGCTGTTCTAGAAAACTTGCGCATTCGATCTTTCATATCTTTACCAGAAGTCCACGGCATTAGAACTGAGAACATACCAGGATGCAAAGAAGGTGTTTGGATCACTGCACCATATCCAGTTTTGTCAAACTGTGCAACAACTGTGGACATTGCTGTCATAATCCCTCCTTCATAGCTCTTCTTATGTTTCTCTGGCCACATCTTAGGTGAAGATGAATCAGGGAAGTAGCCCCAAGCCATTGCCACTGGATGAAGGTGCAAGTTCTTTCCTATGTTCTCATTCTTCAATCCACTTTTCTTAAGCAATGCTGGAGTGCTCAGTGCTCCACATGCTACAACTGTGACCTTGGACTCCACCACACAAATCTCCTTCTTTCCCTTGTATTCAACTTCAAAAGCCACTCCGCGAGCTATTTTTCTCTCACTCCCTTTCTTCTTCTTGTGCAATACTTGTATGGCCTCACAACTCGGAATGATTGCTCCATTACCTGATTTCACCAAGTCCACTAGCCATGTTTCTGATGTACTCTTTTTCTTCCCATCCTTACACCCCATGCAGCACCAACCACAGTAGTGATCCGATGAAGCATTCCTTGGAATGTTGCACACGTGATACCCCATCTCTAGACACCCTCTTCTTAGAACTTCATTGTTGAACCCGTCCTCTTCAATCTCAGATTGGACTCCCATTTTGTCACACACAGCATCCATGGCTTCTTTGTACAACTTGCTTTCAAACAGTTCTAGCTCATGGCGATCACACCACTCCTTGCATACGTGTTGAGGAGTTTTGATGCTGGCTGACCAGTTCACTGCAGACCCACCACCAACAGTGGATCCTGCTAGTATTAGGACAGACATATCCTTTGTTGCAACCAAACCATTGGAGAGGTACATTTTATCCATGCTTGGTCCTTCAAGAAGAGAAAGAGTGTTCCTAGCATAATAGCTTCCTTTCTCCAAGACCAGCACTTTATAACCAGCATTTGCTAGAACTCCAGCTACTACCCCACCACCAGAGCCTGAACCAACAACCACTGCATCACATTGGATAACTAAAGAAGGTGATGCGAGGTTGGAAGCCTCATTCTTTCTAGATGTGGTAGACACCGAGAATCCAAATCGTCTCAGAGAACTTTTAACCATGTCTAGTGGATAGTTTAAATGGACGAGGCCTTTGTGAAGAGGGCCTCTGAACTCTTCTTCTTCTTCTTCATCATCTTCTTTTTTTTCGTGTTCTTCTTCCTTCGATGTTCTATGTAAGAACTGGTTCTTCAACTCTGCTTTGAACTCTGGATCAGGTCCACAATAGCCAATTGCCTTCCATGATGGGTTTTCTTCTGCTTCATCTACCTGAAAATGGAAGAATACCATGATTACTATATGTAACCATCATAACATGCTTCTTAATTCCACAAAAAAACATGATATTGAGCATATAATATTATGGAAAATCCATATATATATTTAAATGAAAATTTTCAAAAACACAAGATAAAATGAAAGGTACTCACTATAGGTTGATTTACTAAAATTCTTTGATATTAATTTCTCTATGATAAAATTTTTAAGATGTGTATAAACTAGTTTTAATTTATGTAAAAGTTATTTATTTACTTTTATTCTAAAAGTATTTATAGAAAATTTATCTAAATACATCCTTCTTATAACTATCTCTTCAATAATAGAGTAAAACAGTAGACACAAGTTCGGCCCAAATTTTGTCAAAAGCCTACACAGTATCATTAAAATTGGGCCAACTAATCTCCAAAGCCTAACTGAAGTTTTTTGACTGCTTTTTCATGTACCTCGATAGTTTCTTCCTGCACCTCCATAGAAAACATTAAAAGACTGAAATATCCTTAAATAAATCTACTAAGTGATCTCAATACTCTAATTCTTTCACTTTATATTTTTGAAAATAATTTTTGTATTTTGGATTATACAACCTGGATGGTATTTTTAAATTTAGAAATGAATTTTCAGAATCTGAAAATAGCTTTTAAAATTTGGAAATAATTTTCAGAATTTGAAAATGACTTTTAGATTGAACAATTAACAAGCCATTTTTATACTAAAAATCAATTTTTAAATTTTAAAAATCATTTTCAAATTCAAAAAGCTATTTTCAAGTTTTGAAAGTAATTTACAAATATGAAAATACTTTCTGGATTATGTAATTCGAAATGTGTTAGCCTCCAGATTAGTTTATTCCAGAATAAAATATTATCTTTCATATTAGTTTATTTCAAAATACAAAAATAGCTTCCTTATTAGAATTTAAAAAGTATAATTCAAACTACATTTTTCTACTTTAGATTGTACTAATCCAAAAGTCACCAACATAAATAGACTAATCTAAAACTATAATTTTCAATCGAAAAAAATTCTGAATCTGATGATTTTCCGGATTTATGAATCCAGAATGTAAATTCAATCCCACTACCCCCATTCACTAGAGTACTTAAATCTTTTTTAGAAGAGTCTTTTGGAAATATAAGATTTTATAGAAATCTGGAAGAAACTATGGAGGTGCAGAAGCTGCTGTCAACTTTTTTTGGTACCTTAAGGCCTACAGAGTAGTTGAGGATAGAATTGCTACCCACTCCAGCCCAATACCACTGTGAAGAGGTGAGTTGTTTGGGTCTTTAGAAATGGCATGCATACAATTACAATCAAACAAGCCCAAGCCTCGAGGATTCAATACCCACAGATAATATAAAAATTTGGGTGGTTGGAAAAAAAATAAACAAATTGAAATAAAGATTTTTTTTTTTTAGAAAAATAAAAAAAGAATGAAATGAAAAAGTATTAGTGTACCCCATACTATTCCCACTTTATTTTTATTTTTCCAATCCACCAATATTATTTTTACTCTTCATATTTTCACTCTCTATTTCCATCCGACTACATAAGAAAAAAAAATATTATTAGTCCCCAATACCAGTTAGTTATGATCCCAATCAAAGTTGAGGACAATTCGTGACAAATACTTTTTAAGGATATGTTTTATTTTTAACATTTAAATTTCTTAAATATAATGCAGTTTGATATACTGCTAATTAATGAGTTGGTCAAATTACTGAGATCGCAATTAACATAGAGATCCCCAAGTAGATAATAGTTTCTTTAGGTTAAATTAGGCCATGCTATTTTCTTTTATGCTAAATGATTGTTCAACTCTGAAGTAAAAAAATATGTCTGAGTTTTGCCATATAGAGCTGCTATGCTACTCAAAGAGCAATAAATAAAAGAGATCACATATGTGTATCCAAAGATTGAACACTTGGCCAGCTTCTTCTCCTCTAAGGTGAAGAAAAACTAAAAAACTAAAAAAAAATAAAAAATACTAATGTTATGGACAATCCACGGAGTGGGACAGTATACTCAAATAGCCATTTGAGTTTGTTCTATCAGTTATATTTTATGGCAGAGGAGTGGTAGCTTTCACGGTGAAAGCGAGGTGAATGATCTTTTCCAGTGTTTTCCTTTCTTGAGCTGGCTTAATTTACTATTTTTTTTTGTGGGAAACTTGCTATTTACCTTGAGCACTGATGCTATGCTACTAACACAACTTTTATGTGTGGATTTATTTGATTTTAACAAGGAAACCTTCAAGTATCTGTAATCTCAATTTTTAAGAACAGTACCTGAAAATTGAATGAGGGACTCAGGTACGGTTGTAGTGAATGTCCGAGCTGTAAGTAACAACTTGGACATAAATTTGGATGTATGCACATGCTGATCATATGCACAATTATGGTGGAAACACCTTGCATACCCTACACTTCCATGTATAACATTAGTTCATGTCAGCTATACAAATGTTTTTCACCAACCATTGGGACACTAAAGTTTAATTTTTATGCAAATACTTGCATACCAACTCCCTCAAACAGTGATAATTTGAAAAGTTCTTGAATGGAGACAATTCTTTGAAGACTATAATGTCTGATCTTTTAATATTGTATTATGAACAAATTGGCTTGGGCTGCAAGTAATTATCATATATCAGAAACAGTTTTACTGCATTTCCGTGTTGTCGGTGTTAGTAAAACCCCTTCTCTCTCATAAATGGAATAGCTCCTCTGAAATAAACCCTATAATTTTTGTTCTATTTGAATATATCTTCTCGAAAGTCTGGTGACAGAAATAGATGCTGTCATACGTTTTTATTGTTGCAGGGTTGAGGATGGACGAGTGTCTCGTTCTTGTGTTGTGCATGCACATTATCATTAAGACATTTCACCTTCTGGGTGCAAACATCTAGAATTTATTTAAGTTCCTCCATTATTTCTTTTCCTTTGTTGTGCAAGTCAACACGTCAAAATAGCTTTAATCGAGACCATTTAATACTTTTAATTAGTTTTAAAAGTAAATGTAAAGTATTTTTTTATTCGTCTTTTATATAATAAATCTCCTTTGAATATATGTATTTTCTAATTTTATTTTCTTAACAGTTATCCCTAGAACTAACTTTTAACTTTCATTATTAATATCAAAATGGAACATAAGTTAAAATTTGATTCGAATATTTTGACCAAAAAATAACATGCTATAACAAATTCTTTTAAAGATATAAAATGTATAATTAATTATAACTTCCAATAATGGACATGCATTAATGGATATTTATGTATCTATACAGAAATTGTCATACATACATTTATCTGGTTGACTTAGAAAAGAGAAAAAGTCTACAAAACCAACAATAAGGAGTTAAATATATTTTTAGTCCAAACGAACCATCTTCTTTTAGTGTACTTCACTTAGAAAATGTCTCTTATGTGTTTCTTTTTTTATAAATTAAAAATTAAAAGGAGACAAAAAGATTTAGAGAAAAATGAAAATTAGTATAAACATTATCTTATTCGAAGAGACTAGGAAAAAATATCGAGTTACAAAATTGTCACCATGCTAGAACAGTGAGTTAAAGGGGATCTTATTAATTTCCTCAGTTCCTCTGTTCGAATTTAACTGTCAGTGGGAGATTTTTTTTTTTTTCTTCTTTTTTTACTTAACAAAAGCACACAATAATTTCACCCACTTGCTTCACTCACCTTCCATCTTTTTCTTTCACCCCGTCCCTTTCTATCAACTATATTTCTAGACAAAATATTAATTATTCTCTTATTCTCATGACATTATTTATTATCCTTACCAGAAAGAGCACTTGTAAACTCCAAACAATAATGGAATGTATAATCTTTCATGTTACTACCCCAAAATTATAAATTCACCCGTACATTAATGATAATTAAAGGTAACATTATAGTTAAGAAAAGTAGTATATTCCATTACTTCAGAGACTTTTGTAAAACATTTATTGATAAATTAATCACATTAAAGAAAAAGAGGAAAAGAGAGAAAAATAGAACATATTTTAAGAAATACCAAGACTTAAATTCACTTTGTTACGTATATTTATGTAATTTTAGTTCTTATAAAACTTAAATTACATATTTGTGAGGGCTCCACTTTTATAAAATCGAATAATTTTATCATTCAATTATTATCATACTACTAGAAAACATATTCATAAGTGAGGATAGTATTAATTACTTATCCACATAAGATATTAATAATAAGGTTTAATAGCAAGTTTTAACACATTATTGTAATATATATATATATATATATATATATATTAATAATTAGATGATACATTAAAGGTGAATAAAAATTGTTTAATTTAAAAAATAAAATATATAATTAAAATTTTATAAACAAAATTATATATTAACTAAACTTTAAGCACTAATTAAGAGATAATCTAAGCCACATGCCTAAGAAAGAATGAAACAGAGACAAAGGAAAAAGCAATGAGCATTAAATGTTGTGTTCTTAATTTGTGTAATCTGAGACCTTGGCACATAGTTAGATAAGAATGAGGACATTTATTACCTGAGTGAAGAAGACAAGGAGAGTGAGAAGCTTTATAGTCCTGAAGAACATCCTAAGGGGACGAAGGTAACTGAGAGACCAAGACTGCATAACTCTTTGGCGTTTGAGCAGAGACATTTCAGGGTAGCTATGGAAGAAGGGAAACCTTGATGAGAGACTCGCCACGCCACACAGTATGAACGTGCCAAACCATGTAGACAGTAGCCATAATGTCAATAGCAACAGCCATCTACTTGGGTGCTTCAGTTTCTCACTTATCAATATCCCAAGCTATAAATCAAATAACACAAATTGGGTACACAGATTAGCATAAACTTGGAATAAGTTTTGAAATCTAAATTGGTTTTAGTCATTGCCGCTTGATCCATGAAGTCAAGAAGCATATTAATTATTATGATTTGAGAAATGATCACACAGAAAATAATTATACACAACCCTCTTAAAAGTTAGAAACTGTTAGTTGAAAGTGAAGTATCAGGCAAAATAAATGAAAAATTCTTTAGAATGTGCATATATTATTTCTCCATTATAATCTTAGTTTAGTATTATAATAATATATAAAATAAAAAGGGAAAATAGAGGAAAAATTATTTGCAAATATACCCTTTTGTGAAAAAGAGTTAAAATATTTTGTAAACATACTAAACCCTTTTTATACCCAAGAAGGTTTTTTTAAAAAAATTATTCTTTGAAACATTTTTAAAGTAATTTTTGTCACGGTTTATACATATATATTTGTTTATTTTTGTACCAATGTTCTTATCAAACTAATCACTAATTTAATAGAATTAAATACATGACATTGTACTGTTCAGTGCTAGAAATTATCTGTAAAAAATGTTAAATCCAAAAGCCTAAAATAAGCTGAAAACCAAATTCATGCAAAACAAGTGCAGACTAAACGATAGTGTGAAAAAAGAAGAAAAGAGAAGGAGAGATAGTTGAAAGGTAAAAGGTGGCAAGTCCTACATGCTCATGTGTTCCAGCCATGGAAGCTGAAGTCTTGTAGAAGTTGGCAACAGATTCATCGGAGGAGCCAACAACGTTGTTGTCGATGGAAGGTATGACGGTGTCGCAGAGAGCAACTAGGGACTTCATTTGCCTGGGAGAGAGAGAGTTTGTGAGCGCTTTTTGGTGTTTCTCTCTCTCCTCACCAACATCTCCATCACCATCACCATCTAGAAGAAGACTAGTGTGTGTATCAACAGTACCAAGCTCAACCACAGTGTGAACTTTTGCCTCGTTCACACTCAGCCCAAACCCCATCCTGAAACTACCACTTCTGCTATGGCTTTCCCCATTGTTTTCCATGCCTTTTTTGTTCATCCTTTTTCTTTCCAACTGCTATATATATACAAAGTCTGTGCAAGGCCCCTGGTAGGAATTCATGTAATAAATACCTGATAACCTGACACCAAATTTCAAATCAAATAAAATAAAATGAGAGTGACGATAATTTGACACTTTTATTTTTTTATTCACAAATTATAACTCTATAACTTATTATTTTATTATTATTATTATTTTAATATAATATTTTATTATGAAAAATAGTTATTGCCGAATGAATGCAGGTGAAAAAATTGGGTCAAATAATTTTTTTTTTCAAATGAAAACCGTAACTAATTGATAAGTTGTTTATTTCTTTTCATTAAAAAAATGTTTCATCAAATTTCTATACATGTAGAATTCTTTTTAAATCGGCAATACATGTAGAATTTATTGTTAATTATTTAAAACTATAGTTTAGTAGTCAAAAATGGAATGCACGAATAAGATACAATAAAAGCCTAATAAACTCTTATTTGGTATATGCACTAGATTACCCACTCAATAATAGTAATATTTTTATTATAGGGAGAGAGAATAATTTTAAGAGAATACTTATATTTTTTTAACAAGTCAAAAATTAATTAAATAAAAGTAAATTAAACAGTGGAGGGATGTTCTGATCCTTGTATATAACTAATGCAGTTTTATGGGAGGTTCATCTACTCTTACAACTAGTAGTTAAGATTTAGTTTCATCCAATACCATATATATTAATCACAACCTTTTTCACAGATGGTTTAACATAGAAGTAGAATGATCTCTTTATGCTTACATATATCAAAATCAAAATGATAGAGTTTAATTTACACATTTCTCAAATTCCATACTCGAATCTTTAGTGATCGAACATATTAGCTTTATTCTATTATAACTCTCCACCATTGTTTCTCCAGGTTCATTTTAAACAGAATGACTTGTTTTCCTTATTATTAGTAGTATTCATATTACCTGCTACTTGAAACCTGTAAATAATATACTTTTTTTTTTCTGCCAACTGAATATATCATTAATGCTTATCTGTCCCTCCCTACAGTCATAATTCAATATAATTAAGAAGACTTTAAAATCATAACCATTATCAAAATAGGAATATAATGTATTGTATAGACAAAAATACCAGTCAAAATATGAGAAGTTAATATCAAAACTTTGTATGTAAGCCACAACCACCCCATTTGTATCTATGGAAATACTTATATATGATAAAACAACAAATAATAAAAGAATTAGATTTACCAGTAAAAGTGATGGTGAATTAATTTAAGTATGCAAAAAATTAATTTTTAAAACCAACTACTTAATCATAAACAAGACTATCTTGTGAATATGTAATTAATTTAACAAACCTGACAAAATACTCCACTTTTTTATTTCTCAGAAGATTAAAATATATACATCAATGTTTTCCTAAACTTTCTCCTACAGATCCGTTCAAATTTGTTCAAGATTTGTTAATACAATCAATACCTACCAAATATAATCAATCATATCTCATGGAACATTACTAAATAAAAACAGATATACAATAAAGATATACAATAATCACAATACCCCTCCTCAAGTTGGAGCGTGAAGATCTCGAATGCCCAACTTGCGAAGTAAAAAAAAAATATTGTTGTTTTCCCAATGCCATAGTAAAAATATCTGCAAGTTGCTCATTGGTGGGAACAAAACTGGGACTAATATCTCCAAGAATAATGGCATCACGAACAAAATGACAATCTTCTTCAATGTGTTTGGTTTTATATGAAAAACTGGATTCTGAGATATGTATAAAGCAACTTGACTATCACAATGTAGTAACATTGGTGTAGTGTGTATCACGTTAAGACTAGATAAAATTCCCTTCGAACTATTTAACTCACAAGTGGTCATAGCCATTGAGCGATACTAAGCTTCAGCAGACGATCTGGACACAATATGTTGCTTTTTCATTTTCCAGGAGATAGGAGCATCACCAAGAAATATTATCTAACCCGTAAGTGATCTTCGGGTCAGCGGGCAACCAGCCCAATCGGCATCACACCATCCATGTAGGTGTAGGTCACATTTACTACTCAACAAGATACCTTGTCCTAGATTCTGTTTCAGATAACGGACAACTCGCAGTGCTACGTGCCAATGATTCTCCTTTGGTTTGCATGAGTTGAGACAAAACATGAACACAATAAGACAATTTGGGTCGTGTGAAGCACATATAAATCAATCGTCCAATCAAGCGACGGTGCGACTTTGGGTTAGCAAGTAGTGTACTAGTGGACAAAGCCAAAAGATGATTTTGTTCCATAAGAACAACAACGGGTTTAGCACCCAACAAACCAACTTTAGAAATTATATCAAGTGCATATTTCCTTTGACACAAGTAAAATTCATCTGGACTTCACGCAATTTCAAAACCAAGAAAATACTTCAAGACACCCAAATCTTTCATATGAAAACAAGCACTCAAATAGGCTTTAAATCTCTGGATAATTGCACTATCATTTCCTGCAATAATTAGATCATCAACATACATAAGCATATGAGGTGAATGTTATCATTGTTCACGGAGAATAAAGAATAATCTGAGTATGATTATTGAAACCCATATCCCTCCAATGTAGCCGAGAGTTTAGCAAACCAACACTGAGGAGCCTGCTTAAGCCCATAGAGTGACATTTTCAACTTACACACCTTGCCAGGAACCGAGACTTGGAAACCAGGCAGTAACTTCATATAAACTTCCTCTTCAAGATCACCATGAAGAAAGGCGTTGTGAACATCCTTTTGATGAACCTCTCAATTCTTTGCAGTAGCTACTGCAAGAAATACTCTCACTATAGTCATCTTAGCAACTAGAGCAAAAGTCGCACTGTAGTCAATCCCTGTAACTTAGTGATTCCCAAAGATTACAAGCCTAGCTTTGAATCTTTCCACTGTGTCATTAGAGTGATACTTGATTTTGTAGACCCATTTACAACCTAGTGTCTTCTTGTTTGGTGGTAGGTCATCTATCTCTCATGTGTCAACTTTTCCCAATACGTGTATCTCATGTTGCATGCATCTCGCCATCCCTCATCTTTTACTGCCTCAGAATATGTCATAGGTTCACGGTCTGCATGTATTGCTGCAAGAAACATTCTATCTTGCAGAGAAAAATTATTACAATTCACATAATGTGCAATGGGATAGGAATTACCTGAGGAAAGTTGTGGTTTAGGTGTCAGTGGGAATGAACTCAATTTTTGTATTGTATGAGTGACATAGTCATGCAACAAAACTTATGGTTTTTCTGTCTGTAACCTTGACCCAACAATTCCTCATGAAATTTTTTATCATCTTGCTCATTTAGTTGTTGTACAGAAGTATTATTTATTGGCGGAATAACATTAACTTCATGTTGCACTAGTATTGCATCAGGCACAACATGATCGTCATGTCTTCCTCCATCTCTTATTCTCAAATCATCAACCTCCTCCAAATCAACATCAGACCCATCCAAACCAGAAATTGTAGGCAAGTCTTCTTTAGAAAGATCAGCAAACGGAAAATTTGTTTCTGAGAACTTGACATCTCGTGAGACAAAAAATTCATTGGTTTCTATATCATACAAACACCATCCTTTTTTTCCCATATGCATATCCCACAAAAATACATCTCCTACTTTGGGAATCAAATTTATCGCCTAACCTCCCTTGTTTATGAACATAACATAATGATCCAAACACTCGTACATGATCATAGGTAGGGTTACAACCAAAAAGCATTTTATAAGGAGTCTTTCCATTCAAAATAAGGAAGGGGTTCTATTTATCAAGTAACCAGCCGTGAGAACACATTCTCCCCAAAAATCAACAGGTAAACATCCCTGAAATCTCAAAGCTCAAGCTACATTTAATATATGTTGATGTTTATGCTCAACACGCCCATCTTGTTGTGGTGTCCCCATACAAGATGTTTGAAAAGTTATTCCATTTTCAAGAAAATAACTTTTCATGCAAGTAAATTTTGTTCCATTGTGGGTCCTTATAATTTTCACTTGTTTATTAAACTGATGCTCCACCATGGAGAAAACATTTTCAAAGTACTTGACACCTCTTTCTTATTAATCAGTAAATAAATTCACATAGCTCTAGAGTAATCATCAACAATAGTCAAAAAATAGGATGCTCCACATGAAGAGACATTTCTATAGGGCCCCACAAATCTCAATGTATTAATTCAAAAGCATTAGATGCTTTAAAATCACTTACAAAAAATTTATTTTTTGTTTGTTTTGCTCTTTGACAAATATCATAACATTTATTTAAATTTTCAATACCTTTTTCAAGGTCTACACCTGAAACTATCTTGGTAACTTGTATAGACGGATGCCCTAATCGTTGATGCCAAAGATTCAAAGACATCCCTTAGTCAACTTTCAAAGTCGTAATACGCGATATCCCCTTGAAATAATAGAGTCTATCCCGACATTCACCATCACCAATCAGCTTCCTCGAAGTACGGTCGCGTATTACACACATGTTATGAGTGAACTGAATAGTACAATTGGAATGATTTATAAGCTGCGAGACAGAAATTAAATTGCAAGATAATCCAGGCACATATAAAACATTCTCAAGGACAAAATCACTGCCAAAAATAATGGATCCCTCCTTGGTAGCCACAATATTGTTCTCATCTAGTAAACCAACAGAACATGGAGATATGACTCGTAAGTTACGTAAATTACTCAAATTTCCTGTCATGTGGTTCGAGGCTCCTGTGTCTATTATCCATGATACTTGCTTACCGGTCATCTTCTCAGTTGAATGACCCTTTAATCGTACCTACATAGTCAAGTGGCCAAGATTGTCAAGAGTGCTTATGTCGTAAGGTGAGATAGTTTCCCATTGACAGTTACCATCATTGGGTTCTTCAGCCATGATTCAATATGTTGGGTATATATGGGTCTGGCTCTGATACCATGACAAAATACCCCACTCCTTTATTTCTCAGAAGATTAAAATATATACACCAATGTTTCCCTAAACTTTCTCTTACAGATCCCTTCAAATTCATTCAAGATCCATTAATACAATCAATATTTATCTAATATAACAAATCATATCTCAATAGAATATTACTAAATAAAAACAGATATATAATAAAGATATACAATAATCACAATACTAGTTGAAGAAACAACTTCTCGTATCACAACTTTGTGTGGTTTTAGATTACTACTTGCATCCAAGCTTGAAATACTTTTTTACTCCCTACATATATATTACAAGAAATATAACTTTCAAAAATGTAGTATCGATTAATATGCGATATTATTAGAATTCATTAAAACTGTGGCATTAAATGTTATAACTTTATAATAATATATAATACATAAAATTATTATAAATTTTAATGTTATATTATAAAAGAATTATACATAAGTTAAACCATTGTTAATATAAAAATATTTAAAGAAAGTATTAAAGTTGACTTAGTCTAATAATATTAAATATATTTTATTCAATATTGATGTGTAAATATTATGATATTATTATATTATTTAATTTTATTAATAAATATTTATTAGTGTTACGTTATAACATTGTATTATTATTTTTAATTTTGTGTAAAAAAAATGTGTTAGTTTTAGGTAAACATTATTATATTTGACATCTTCAACATTAGTAAAAATATTTGTAATCACTGAGATTAATATAATATAATTTTAATATTTATTTAAGTTACTATCTCGACACTAATTTATATGTATGAAATCATATGTCTTTATAAAAATAATTTGAAATTGTAAATTATTCTTAATCTAAAGACTTGTATTTAAAGATGATAATTCTCTTAAATTATAATTTTTTTTTATTTTTTATATAAATCTACTCACACTTATATCTTTCATTTATACTTATCTTCTTCACACACACTTTTCTTTTCATCTCTTTCATTTACACTTATCTTTTTCATATCCATGCCCAATGTTCTTCATCCGGACTCATCCCCTACACCCACAACTATCTCCTTCATTCACACTCTTTTCTTCATCTTCAAACTTATTTTCTTCATCTACACTCGTTACCTTTATTTATTATATTTTTTTTACTTTTTAGTATTTTATTTTATTGAAAATAAAAATGATATATGAAAAAAAATTAAAGTTCGTGTCAATACTGTTGACTAAATCAACATAAATTAAATTAATATTAAAATATAATTTATTTAATATAATAATATTTATCATCGGGAGTTGACTCAAAGGTTACAGTATTCATTCGTAGAGAATCCATTTTTTAATGCTAATAACAAATTAGCATTACTTATTTACCATTTATGTTAGTTTTTGACATACAATAAATCCAAATTTTGATATATGTAAAGAGTACACTTGACCGTGGTGTTATGTACAAGAGAGATGGAGAATGTAAACTGGTTGGCTATTGTGATGCTGACTATGCAGGTAATCATGATACTCGACACTCAACTACCATTTATGTTTTCAGGCTTGGGTCAGGAGCAATTTCTTGGTGCAACAAAAGACAACCAACAATGTTTTTGTCAACCACCAAAGCGGAGCATCGAGAAACAACAACGGCAGCTCAGAGCGTACTTGGGTTATGCAACTATTAGAGAACTTGTATCAACCATTGAAGTATTCAATTCCTCCATATTGTGATAATTTGTCAACAATACGTCTAGTTGAGAATCCAGTTTTTCATGCAACAACTAAGTATGTGGAGGTGCATTATCACTTTATCCGAGAGAAAGTCTTGCGAAAGGAAATTGAGTTGAAGCATGTCAGAACAGAAAATCAAGTTGCAGATTTATTTACGAAAGACTTGAGTGGCAACAAGTTTGAAAGTTTCTGTCATCAACTTCGTGTACTCAACAAAGTGGAAGCTGGTGTTGAGAGGAAATATTGAAGAAAAATCAACACTTGCTCTTAGGTTGTTGCAATCTTTATTGTTAATTAAAGAGTCATTTTCCATTTGCTTCAATTACTGAACCTTTAATGGTTATTATGTTAAATTTTAATATAACATTTATTGGATTTATTTCATCATTCTACAATGTGTTAGTGTATTGGTAATTTCTTTCCTGTTGTTAATTTTTTTTATTTCAACAATGGTTAGACAAGCATATAAGAATCAGCTAATCCAAGAGGTAAGCATTGGGTATAATAGAGTTAAGATAAGATTATAATAATTTGCTAATGACACCTTATTTATATGTGAACCAAGCATAAATATTATTTTGGCAATGAAAAGCATGTTAAGAAGTTCCAAGTTGGCATCAGGACTTATAATAAAGTTCTATAAGAGTAAAATTGGAGGAGTGGGCATACAAGGAGCTAAAATAGATACCTATGCTAATGCCTTTAACTGCAGCCAAATGACAAATCCCTTTTTACTTACTTAGGTATGCCAATTGGTATTGGTGGAAACCTGAGAAAAAAAGAATTCTAGCTGTAGTTATTGGGAAGATGAGAAACAAATTTCATAGCTAGAAGGATAAATTGTTATCATTCGCAAGGCATTTATGTATTATAAACTCAGTTATTTCAGCATTACCCCTATTTTACTTATCCTTCTTTAGAGTCCAAAAGAGTATATGCAAAGAAATCACAAAAATGCAAAGGAATTCCTTTAGGGGTGGGGGGTCTGATAGTAGGAAAATAGTTTAGATTAACTGGAAGAATATTTCCAAACCCAAAAATACAAGTGGACTAGAAGTAAGAGACATGGAGAAATTTAATGTCCCTTTAACAAAATGGAAGTGGAGGCTAGGGGTGGAGAATAATGGACTTTGAAAGGATATCCTAGAATCAATATATGGAAGTTGGGGGAACTTAAATAACTCAAATACAACTAGGAATGACTCTTGGTGGAGGAGAAATGTGTGCAAAGCATGTGAGGAGGACCAACTAGGTGAATAGTTTGATGATAATATACAATGGAAACTAGGAGAAGGAGATAAAATCAAATTTTGGAAAGATCAATGGGTAGGAGGAAAAACACTAGCAAACTCATTCCCAAGATTGTACATGGTCTCAGAAACTTAGCAAAAACATAGGTGACTTGGGTGAATGGGTAGATGGTAATTAGGTGTGGAGGATTCCTTAAAGGAGAGAGATTAGTTTGGGAAAAAGTACAAGAACAACAATTAATGCAAACTATAAAAAACAACACTCCAAAAAGAGATAGAGCTGATATGTTGTTATGGAGGGATGATGTTGTTGCATACAAACAACACAGTTCAACATTATTGGTAATACATAGGTTTTTCATCTAAAACGGGATCCCAATGGCTCTATAACTCGATATAAAGATCATTTTGTTGCCAAAGGGTGTCATCAACGTCCTGGTATTGACTATACTAAAACCTATAGTTCAGTCATTAAGCCTCAGACTATCAAGTTGGTTCTTTGCATTGCTCTCTCTAATGGTTGGCCTTTATGTCAAATGGATGTTAATAATGCATTTCTTCATGGTAATATCATTGACGATATTTACATGTCTCAACCACAAGCCTTTGTGAACTCTCACTTTCTAGATTATGTATGCAAGCTTCATAAAGCGTTGTACGATCTCAAACAAGCACCTCGTGCTTGGTATAATGCTCTAAAGGATTTTCTTGTTACATATGGATTTATTAATTCTATATTTGATACACCTTTATTTGTATACAATCGAGATGGTGTTGTTGCAACTTTCTTGCTTATGTAGATGATATACTACTCACGGGCAATAACGACCCATTTTTGAATGCATTCAAGATTGCCCTTGCATTGAAGTTCTTTTAAAGGATCTCGGGTCTCCTCATCATTTCCTTGGTATGGAAACCCTCCCTACATCTCACAGTTTGTTTCTCTCACAACAACACTATGTATGTGAGTTATCGATTTCTACCAACATGCAAGATGCAAAGCTTGTCTCTACCTCTCTTTCTACTTCGTCTAATGTTTCCTCATGTGACATCTGGGACGTTTCTTTCTTAGTGAATAAACTATCACATTACATGCAAGCTCCCACTGAAATTCACATGAAATCTGTCAATCGTTTACTTCGCTATCTCAAGGGGACACTTGACCATGGTCTTCACTTCTCTCAGGCGACAAATCTTTCTCTCATAGCATTTTATGATTCTGATTGGGGTGGAGATACTCATGATCGCAAGTTTGTTGCTGCCTATCTTATTTATATTGGGCCCAATGTCATCTCTTGGTCCTCTAAGAAGCAACCTACTATTGCTAAATCTTCAATGGAGGCTGACTATTGAACTGTAACGACCACCAACATTGAACTGTTGTGGTTACATGAACTATGAAAGGAGCTTGGTCATCTAATCATCAAGGCGAAGCAATTGTTATGTGATAATATTGGAGCTACCTACCTTTGCACCAATCCTGTATTCCATACTTGAATGAAACATCTTACTATTGACTAGTGGCGGCTCAAGGCTTTAGGAGGCCTAAAGCAAATAAAAAAAAATAAGGTCTTTTTTAAATTAATAAAATAATTAAATTATGATATTTTTTAATATTAGAATAATTTTGTGTTGCAATTTCATTCTCGTTATCTTGAGTTTGTGTTACTATCATGAGTTTGAGAATCAAAATTATTATCCTATGTTTGAAAATCAAAATTATTATCTTCTTTGACTACTTTATTATTGTCTTCACCTATATTTATATTGTTATCTTTACCTAAATTTATATTGTTATGTTCTTCATTTAAAGAAGACTCACCTGCATTTTCTAATTCATTTTTTTTGTTTATTTTTATAAATTTATACATAGTCCCTTTTTGTGATTCAACAAAAAGTTCAACTCTTATTTATTTTTTTTTTGAATTTTTGAATAACCTGATTCAAATTTTCTAGTTGTCATATTTATATATTTTTATATAAAATTAAAAATTATAATATATATCACACTGAATATAACTTATAAGTTAAAAAGATAAAACCTGATTGTCAAGACAATAAACTTGATTGTAGAGTCTCAAGTCTCCTATTATGATTCGATCATGTCCTTTGGTATGTCTTTTGGTATGTCTTTAAATATAATTTGTAACTTCTATTATCTTTCCATAATATACACAAATTATTTTAAGATTAATTAAACAATAACGAAAAATAAAAAAAATTGGGATCAATTGATTGATCAATCAAGAGTCAAAGTGAACACAAATTCTCTTTCAATCAATCTACTGTTCAAAATCTCTAAGTAAAGGCACGTACATAAATGCATACTACAAAATGATTAAATATGAAATGAAAGAAATTTGAAATTGAAAATAAATTGAAATAATATTATAGAAGGAACAAAGAGATAGAGAAAGAAAGGAGATAAGTGAAGAAAGAATGAGAGAAGTGGAAGAGTCAGACAATGATAGGACATATATAAAGAGATTATATCAATTTGTTGGAATATAGGAAAGAGATAAATTAGAAAGTTTTGATAGGAAAAATTTCTTGACTATTCAATTTTTTTAAAACATTATTAATTTATTAGAAGAAAGTTTCAAGAATATTATTTATTAAATAGTATTTATAGTATCAATATAAATTTAAAGTCGTTAAATAATATTTATAGTACCAATGTAAACTTAAAGTAAGTTAAATATTTAAATTTTTAATTAAAATTTTGTTAGTATAATTTTAAAATTAAATATTTTTTATTTTATAATAATATATGAGTATTAAATTTTTTTGAGGTCTTGAGGTCTAAAGCATATTAAATTTTTTTGAGGCTTTTATGGCCTTGAGGCCTAAAGCATATTAATTTTTTTTTAGGCTTTTGAGACCTTGAGGCCTAAAGCGGTTGCTTTACTTGCCTTGAGCCACCCCTGCTATTGACTATCATTTTGTTCGCGACTTGGTTGTTTCTAAAGAACTTCAAGTGTCTCATGTGCCAATAAGTCATCAACTAGCTGATTTATTTACCAAGCCTCTATCTCACTCTCGCCATGCATTTCTTCTAAACAATATTGGCGTTCGGCCTCCCTTCTCTATCTTGCGGGGCGGGCGTATAAACTCTCTCTCCATTCATAAAAAATAATCAGTCACAGATCATACGCATGCATCATAACACATCCTTAATTATAGCTTATGTTATCCCTTAATTATAATTTATGTTATTCCTTAATTATTTGTCATCATGCACACATCTTTCTGTATCTTTTTCATTACAATTATTTAAAAATAAATCATTGTATAATTTATATACTCACTCACCTCTATGCAATATATAACTAGATTGACTTAATCTTCTTTGTTTTTAATATTTATTTTAATCAATGTCAACTAAGTTAAAACTAGTTTGAGTAATACAAATATTTTATTTATTAAAAAGTTAAAAAAAATACTTAGTGTTCTGTCTTAGAGTTAGCTGAGCCAATTTATTAATCTCCATATTAAGTGAACTTTATTAATGGTTAACCTGAAATTATTCTAATATTGATATGAATATTTATTTATTTAAAAATGGATTTAAAATTAACTAATTTACTTTATTAATGTTTAACATTGCAGGAAAGCTTTTGCTTAACAGCTAAATTATGTAAAAGTAGTTTAATGAAATCTAGTTCAGTGTAATAAAAAATAGTTTTTCACCTAGATCATTTAAAGCAAAAAGTAGATCATAAAAACATGTAAAACCATTTATATTATTACCATTATTATTTTTGTTTTTTTATGTTATAAAATAACATTATTACAAATATCATTGGAAAAAATCATTTTCTAAACTAGTGACATGGAAGCTAGATTTGATGAATCTTGAACATGAATTTTATGACTCAAAATTAATACAACTTAGTCTCTTGGGGACCCAACATGAAGAACTTTGACAATGAATTTGTTGGGAGTTACACGTACACTCATGTATTAGACGACGTAACCTTCTGGTAGGGGTGCCAATGAATTGATATGCTATCCAAATTCAAATTCAACTAATTGAAATTTAATCTAAATTCTCTTAATAGGAATAAAAAAACAATTTAAAATTTTTAAATCTATTTAAAATTTAAATTAGTTTAGATATATGTTTATTTAATTTAAAAAAAATTGATATTAAAATTGAAACTATTATATCTCACAATTTTACGTTTATTTTTGTTTGAATTCATAATTTAATTGTTGTAATTTTTATTAGATAATTGAAAATTTTTAAAAACTATTTAAATTAATATAATTATAAATGAATATAAATTTAAATTTATTTAAATTAATATAATTATAAATTTGATTGGAGTATTTAGATTTTTTACACCCATACTTGCTGAGATTCAGTTTTAATTCTTATGTTTCATCAAATCTTCCACATTCTTCCAATTTGGCCACCACTTTATCTTATTATCTCCTTAGTAATTTTCAGTGGTATCTGTTTTTAGGGCACCAGCAGCTGTATTTATTTAATATGATTTTGAAAACTGTGTACTTACGTGGGAAGAACTTTCTTTTCTTGCATGTTCTATCAGATATAAAATATGCAACCATTAATTATTTATTAATCATACCAACTAAAATTTGACCCTGGTGAACCTCAACTTCCTTTAGATATAAAATATACAATATTTAATGTATTATATTGTTTATTAGTCATAATGTGCCGCATTTATTCGGTTTTGGTCCATCATATATTTATATTTAGTCTGTAAAGAGAATGAACTGTGGTTTACATAACATTTGTATACTATTTTGCTAGTAGAAAAGTAGTCTCATCTGGTATAATGTATAAGTAGAGGGTAAATTTAGTCAACTTATTTCAATTTTATCGAAATAAATAATTAAAAAAAATATTTACATAGATAAGTTAGGTTTGTTTAGAGTTTATTTTATACAAGTAATATTTTTTTGGTAAAAAAATAAATTAATAATATATATATATATATATATATATATATTAATCTTTATACAATTTTGTTTAAGCACGAATATGCACACTAAATATACATATAATCTCTAATATATATGTTGTAGAAAAGTTTATGTTTAACCATTCACATATCCTTAATCAAAATAAATCTCTAAAAAATTATAAGTTAGAGTGTTATGTTTTTTATCTTATATTTAAAGAAAACATGTTCCTAATTTAACTATATCAAACATAATTAAGAATTAATAAGCAGTTGAAAAGGTAATCAATTTCTCTTTAATAAAGACATACAGGACTTAAAATAATATATGATTGAGAAATAGAAAATATGTATTAATTATCTTCAATTACATTATAAATGAGTTCCTCCATTGCACCTTTGTTAACCAATCTCCACCAAAACCTTTGAATTGGCATAAATATTGCATGAATATCTCATTTAGATAGTACAATGTCCACAACTTCAATTGTCCACACACATATTCTTTCCAATTTTTGTCATCACAACCTTCTTATCTCAATCCCCTTACTTTATCTCTTTGACATAGTTAAATTACCCATTATTAAGGTACTCAATTACAGAAAAAACAGAAAAACATGTAGCTACACAAACTATAGCATAACGGAGAAGGGACTCTGTGAAAAATCAGTGCTTGAGTTTTATAACAGACCTGATACAGTGGTATTCCACTTTTATACTATTCATATTACAACTGTTTGAATTAGACATTGATACCATTCAGCATATGAGAATACAACTCCTAACATCTTATCTTTCATCCATGACCATGCTTCAAGCTGAGCAATATACCATATCTCTTCTATATCTATCTTTTATGCTTAATTACTGCTCTATTTCTGTGATTTCATATATACCACACAATTACTAACCACATGTCTTTCCAAACTATTTTATTTTACTTTTATTTTTATTGCATTTAACTATAAGCTGTAGAAATTTTGAAAATTGGTCATAGGATGGTTAGGTTGAACAGATGATACCCCTACCATTGTCACATAAACTCCATACCCTCTTAGCTATTACACAGTTAAAAAATAAATATGAAATTGTCTTTTCTTTTCTTTTTTGTACATTACACACCTTAGATCTTCCACCACCACTCCTCTTCTCTATAAATATACTTTAGTTAGGATCATTCCAATAATCACTTTCCACCCAAAGTGTAGTGGGTTCGAAAGGGTCTTCAAATTCTAAAAATATGTAAATACTCCATTATTTTCACCGATTAAAACCCCCTTTTAAAACATTGTATGTTGATTTCACAGTAAAAACTTCATCCTTATCTCCTTTCAATAACCACTTATCAACTCAATCTTTTTCTAGAAGTATTGTTTGCTATAGTTTACAATAATTGTTGTTTTTGTACTTTTTTACAAACTAATATCTCTCTCTTCCAAGGAATCTTTCACACCCAATTACCTTTTAGCCATTCCCCCAAATTCCCTATGTTTTTGTTCATAGTTTCTGAGATCATGTACAATCTCGGGAATGAGTTTGCTAATGTTTTTTTCTCCTACTCACTGATATTTTCAAAATTTGATTCTATCTCCTCCTAGTTCCCATTATATAGTATCATCAAACCATTCACCTAGTTGGTCGTCCTCCCATGCTTGCAAACATCTTTCCACTTCCAAAAGTCATTCCTAGTTGTATTTGAGTTATTTAGGTTATGCCAACTTTCATATCTTGATTCTAATATATCATTCCAAAGTCCATTATTCTCCATTTTCACTCCCATTTTGTTAAAAGGGCCACATTAAACTTCTTTATATCTCTTACGTCTAGCCACCTACATTTTTTAGCTTGCAAATATTTTCCCACTCAATCCAAGCTATTTTCGTACTATCAGACCCCACCCTCAAAGGAAATTCCTTTGCATTTTTGTGATCTCTTTGCATACACTCTTCAGAACTCTAAAGAAGGATAAGTAAAACAAAGGAAATCCTGAAATAACTGATTTTATAATTCATACGTGTTCCTACAAATGATAACAATTTGCCATCCATTTGTTAAGTTTGTTCCTCATCTTCCCCAAGCTGCTGCCAATTTTGTTTTCTCAGGTTTCCATCAATTGGCAGAAACTAAGTAAAGAGAATTGTCATTTGGTTGCAATTAAGAGTCTTAGCACATGTATCCATTATATCTCCTTGTATCTCCATTCCTCCAATTTAACTCTTATGAAAATTTATTATGAGTCTTGATGCCAAGTCAAAACTTCTGTACACGCTTTTTATGGTCAAAATATTATTTATGCTTGGCTCACATAAAGATAAGGTGTCATAAGCAAATTGTGATAAACTTACCTTATCTTGATTATTCTCAATGTTCATTCCTTGAAATAGCTGCTTTTTATATGTTTGTCTAACTTCTGCTAACCATAGAAGTAGTACTTTGATAGTATATTTTTTTGACTATCAAAGTGAAGTCATATTTTCCCAACACGATTTCAAATATGTTATTGAAAAAGTTGTGTGACATTCCGACAATTTTGATTAGCTTAATCTAATTTTATTGTTTAGATTTATAGTGAAATTATGTAAGGTGTGCATAACTTCATCTCAATAGTTATTGAAATTGATGTCGTACATAAAAGACAAAACTTATGTATTGTGTGTTTGAAGGTGAAATTGTGCAGGTAATCCACCACTTTAGTGTATTTCTTTCAAGACAAGAAGTCATGTCTTAAGTACACAATTTTTAAAAGTCCATGGTGTGTAGTTTCCAATTGTAAATGACAAATTGAATTTAAAAATCATGCACTTAAAGATACAAATTCTGACATAAAAAATTACACTCGTGTACTACCTGTACAACTTCATCTTCAAAACACATAACATTCAATTCCTACCACACATGTACAACGTCAGCTGCTTGAATACCTGTTGAATTGAAGTTATACACTCCTTATATGGCGTTACCATAAATAGAAAGTTAAAACAAAATTAGATTAGATATCAATCAAAGTTATGTGTGCCACATGACTTTTCTATTAACACTGACCAAAAACGATTTCACTTTAGAATCCAAAAACATGATATCAAGTACGACTTTTTTAAATGAAGTAACACAACCTACCGTCTTGATAAGCTTTTAAAAAGTTATTTGTTAAGAAAAATTACACCTTATGATAAGTTGGTCTCCAATAGTCTTTTAGACTATTTATCAATATCAATCTGGTAAGGTATTCTATATATAATTATAAAAAAATTAACAAAATTACTATAATTTTTTTCATTTCAAATTTGATTCCTACGTATAATCAGCACACAGATTTAACTACAGAAAAGCTACTTATGCAGATGTGATTTTATCCGTGCTGCAGAAAAAACAGTTACTTTATGCATATGTGAGTTTATCCGTATTTTATCTTCAGGTACGTATTTTAGAAATTTTAGTAATTGTATTATTTTTATTATGTTTAAGGTATTTGGCGGGCAGATTCATATTTAAGTTTTGGAGCCCTGCTCTTCTGCTACAGTAGCCGCTTTCATTAATGAAAGCTACGTCTTAGCATGAAACGAGGTTGCAAAATTATGAAAATAGAACTTGGTAAAATGATGTAGGACTGAGAGAGAGAGAGATTTAAAATGCAAAGGAATAATAAATGATAAATGATGTAATAAAAAACACAAAAGAATAAAAATGGGATAACGGAGACCATGAGGAAATTAAATAATCATAATTTTTCTTTTTTTCTTTTATTTCAGCCAATGCAATTTTTCCTCTTTTCTTCTTCTCTAGCGGTGATAACTACACTAACAACGCGAGTCTATATTTGTTGTTGATCGTTTCGGT
>Ga0209700_102604_pt1 | contig 36096 bp, 24 predicted proteins | sample SiratroredBW_FD_187528 | JGI IMG/M metagenome (GOLD analysis project Ga0209700, IMG submission 187528) | Root nodule microbial communities of legume samples collected from California, USA - Siratro red BW (SPAdes) (version 2) | ecosystem: Host-associated > Plants > Roots > Nodule | place: USA...
TTATTATCATAATTTTTATTATTATCTTTATTAATACTACTACTACTATTATTATTATTATTATTTTAATTAATATTATTATTATTACTATTATCTTAAAATATTATCATAAATATTTTTGTTATTATTATTATTATTATCTTTATAAATAATAATATTATTACTATTATTAATTTTATTTTTATTTTAATTATTATTATTATTATTATTAATATTCTTCCAAATAGATCATCTAATTAAGTATTATTATTATTATTATTTATTAATATTTTATCGACTGGATCGATAATTATTCGTTGATTAATTTAAAAATTCTTTTGTGACTACATTTATTGTTATTCTATTTTTCATGTTTACATTTTTTTTCCAATCAAACTAGTTAGTGTTAAGAATTTCATTTATAACAAAAGTGTATTTTTAGCAAATAATTGTGTTCAGAATAACCCATTCATAATATTTCTTTCACACCTCTTAAATCTTATTCCAAGAGAAAACACTGTATTAATTAATTTTATGTTTTTCACTTTCATTATTAAAAAAATTCACGATAGATACTTTATCAGTTAATTAAATATCATTATTAATAGATTTCATCAATCACTACAATGCATCTCCATAGACGTATCTTTCCACCATTTCTCTGCATTATGTTTCTATCATGAGCCAATTACCATGCACCTTGCCACCACTTCCGCCTTCCCACGTAGTCAAAAGTATCCCTAACACTTAATGCACTCTAACCTGCAAATCACCCAGAGAAATTAACCTCACACCAGTTACAAAATCGACGCCCACCATACTTCCACCCTTAACCTCCACTGAACCCCACACCGCTTCATTCACCTTTGGAGTCTGTCGCCATGGGCCCCTCTGTCGTACCTCAACGCACCCAACCTGCACCACCGTCGCAAGCTTCCCACATCTCCACCGAACTTTCACCTTCCTCCGCGGAACCATCCGAGCACTTTCCGGCGCACCTCTGATTATCATGGAACCAGCTAAGCCCTTTCATTAGTTGATAAAGTCTTCAAGACATAGGGGCTCATCATGTAAAATTGCACTTGAACATCATCAGCTACGTAAGGCTCCCAAGATGTCCCAGACCACTCGAAAATTTCAATAGAGTATTCCAAATCATCGTCAATCCTATACATGGTTGATTCATTAGCTTCCCCAACTTTGCGATATTGCATGTGCACTGCCTTGAGCCTTCTACACACATGACCTGAAAAATTGGTTGCCGAAGGTGCCATCTCCCGAGCTTGAAAGGTCTTTAAATATCAAGGAAAAACTAAAGAATCCACTGACTCTCAAGAAGATTCTACTGTTATTAGTTCTTGTTGGTATTTCGATGGTGATAGCTAATGGGGTGGTTACACCAGCAATGTCAGTACTATCATATGTTAATGGTTTGAAGGTTGGGGTAGATGCAATTAAACAAGATGAAGTGGTGATGATTTTTGTTGCCTGCCTTATTGTTTTATTCAGTGTACAGAAATATGGAACAAGTAAAGTGGGGCTTGGTGTAGGACCTGCCTTGTTTAAATGGTTTTGTTCTCTAGCGGGCATTGGTGTATACAACCTTGTTAAATATGACAGCAGTGTCTTAAGGGCATTTAATCCTGTTCACATATATTATTTCTTTGCAAGGAATTCAACTAAAGCATGGTATTCTCTCGGGGGCTGTCTTCTATGTGCAACTGGCTCTGAGGTTATGTTTGTAGATCTTTGCTATTTCCGTGTACGGTCAGTTCAGCTTACATTTGTATTTCTTGTTCTACCGTGCCTACTGTTGGGTTATTTGGGTCAAGCTACATACCTTATGGAAAACCATGCTGATGCTGACAATGCCTTCTATTCTTCTGTTCCAAGTGAGGCATTCTGGCCAACTTTCCTCATTGCTAACATTGTTGCGTTAATTGCAAGTCGGGCTATGACAACGGCCACATTTTCCTGTATAAAACAGTCTGCTGCACTTGGTTATTTCCCTCGTCTTAAAATAGTTCATACGTCTCAGAAATTTATGGGACAGATCTATATCCCTGTCATAAACTGGTTTCTCTTGGCTGTTTCTTTGGTGTTTGTCTGTACTATATCCAGCGTTTATGAGATTGGAAATGCTTATGGCATTGCTGAGCTGGGAGTGATGATGATGACCACCATTTTAGTAACTCTTGTTATGCTTTTGATATGGCAGATTCACATCATTCTTGTGTTGAGTTTTGCAGTAGCCTTCCTGGGACTGGAGTTGACTTTCTTCTCATCAGTTTTGTGGAGTGTAACAGATGGAAGTTGGATCATATTGGTCTTTGCTGTATTGATGTTTTTTATAATGTTTGTGTGGAATTATGGAAGCAAGCTCAAGTATGCAACTTAAGTAAAGCAAAAACTATCAATGGATTTGATGCGAGAATTAGGCTGCAATCTTGGGACACGAGCTCCTGGGATTGGTTTGCTTTATAATGAGTTGGTGAAAGGAATTCCAGGCATTTTTGGCCATTTTCTAACCACGCTTCCAGCAATACACTCTATGATTATATTTGTATGGTTACAAAGATGTTCGCAAAGAAAATCACCAAACTATTGAGCAACTGCTGATGGAGAGCCTAGAGAAGTTTATACGGCGTGAAGCTTAGGAGAGGTCACTCGAGAGTGACGGCAATGATGATTCTGATTTTGAGGATGAGTACTCTGGTTCTAGGGTTCTCATAGCTCCCAATGGGAGTGTTTATTCACTTGGCGTTCCTCTTCTGGCTGATTTTATAGATACAAACATACCCATACCCAGTTTTGAAGCAAGCACATCTGAGGATGCAAACCCTGAATATCCTAAGCCCCAGTGGTTGATGCTGAGCAGAGTCTTGAAAGAGAGTTATCTTTTATACGCAAGGCTAAAGAATTTGGAGTTGTTTACCTTCTTGGTCATGGGGATATAAGGGCTAGGAAAGACTCATGGTTTATCTAGAAGCTAATTATAAATTATTTTAATTCTTTCCTGAAAAATCGGTTGCCGAAAATGCTCAATGAGCCAGAGATCAATACACGGACATTATTTCTTGCCTGTATAACCGAAACTAACGAGATTGAAGATCCAGTGAGTGATGGAAGACTTGTCAGCTTAGACTTTTGGGTTAGCAGAAAAGGCCAAAGGAGATGCAGAAAGAGCTTTCAACACCAGACTATTGGTAGGCTTTACCTCCCTTCATCACATATTGAGTCGCTAAATTGCGAGCACCCAAAAAATCGGTCTTTGAGTATTTAGCAACTAGAATTTTTATCACTACTCATTTTCGGTCACTATTTCGGTGACTAGTATATTTAGCGATCGATTTTCGTTATTTAGCAACCAATTTCGGTAGTCACTAAAACGTAATTTCTTTTAGTGTTTGGAGGGTCCATTTTATAACAAGTATGATCTTAGAAGTCCTTTCAAATATGACTTGTTAGTTTTAAAATCAAAATATCATGTTTTTAAAGTGTTTATTTCATAATATATTTTAAAAAATTATTAATTTCCAAATAAATAGTTTCTAAAATGTATATTATTTACTCAAAATATCATAATTTTGAAATGTTTATTTGTAATACCTTAAAATCTAATTTATGAAGAGATCCTTTGGAATACCGTAATAAATGTGTGAAACTATCCAAAAGTTAAATGTTGAACTTATGGCAAAGAATGTCAAGGAACGGACACTTGAAGAAAAGATGGATCAATTGATAACAGATCATGAGCTGATGAAACTCGTCTTCCAGCATATTCTAGTGGATAATTTGATGTCAAGTCCTTCAAATCGTACTAATGATGACCGAATTAGCCACTAATAATTATTTCATTTTAGCTACCACTTTAGCCACCAACTTTGATTTTATTTTAGCCACCACTTTAGCTACCAATATTTCACAAGTTTTCGGTGGCTAAATTGGTCTCTAGAAAACGTTTGGGACCAAACATTCTGCCATCGATTTCACGATCACATATTCATTTGCTAAACTGCGAGCACCCAAAAAATCGGTCTCTAAGTATATAGCGACTAGAATTTTTATCACTACTCATTTTCGGTCGCTGGTTCGGTGACTAGTATAATTAGCGATCGATTTTCGTTATTTAGCGACATATGGTGACAATAACCGAGGCAAGATAATTGGTGTTGGTGATATAGGAAGCAAGAATAAAGTGATCATAAAGGATGTGTCGCTGGTAAAAGGTCTGAAACATAGTGTGTTGAGTATCAGTCAACTGTGTGATCGTGGTTACAAGATCACATTTGCACTATAGCAGACTCATAATCTACTGAAACAGTTATTGTAGGTAAAAGAGTAAGTAATGTTTATATGCTTAATGTCTTAAACATCATTCCTAGTATGAACTATTTACTATCCCTAGATGATGAATCTTGGTTGTGGCATAGAAGACTTGCACACATTCACACGCATCACCTAAATAGGATTGCATGTAAGGATCTTGTAATTGGTTTTCCTAAGCTTAAGTTTGAGAGGAACAAACTGTGTGAAGCATGCCAAATGGGTAAGCAAACTAAAAGCTCTTTTAAACCGATTAATGTTGTTTCAACAGCTAAACCACTTGAGCTGCTGCACATAGATTTATTCGGTCCCTCTAGAACTATGAGCCTAGGAGGGTACTATGGTCTTGTTATTGTTGATAACTATTCTAGGTTCACTTGGACATTTTCATTGCCACCAAAGATGAGACTTACCATGTGTTTAAGAATTTTGCCAAAGTTGTACAGAATGAGAAAAACAGAAGCATAGTGTCTATCAAATCAGATCATGACAGAGAATTCCAGAATGAGAAGTTTGACAGATTCTGCAGTAAGCTGGGAATCAAGCACAACTTCTTAGCACTAAAAGTCCACAGCAGAATGGAGTTGTAGAAAGGAAAAACAGATCTTTGGAGGAACTGGCCAGAACGATGTTGAACTGGACTGAACTACCCAAATATTTCTGGGTAAATGATGTCGGCACAACGTGCTATGTACTAAATAGAGTGCTGATCAGACCCATATTGAAGAAAACTCCATATGAACTGTTTAGAGGAAGAAAACCGAATTTGTCTCACCTAAAGGTCTTTGGCTGTAAGTGTTTCATACTTAATAATGGGAAGGACAACCTGGGTAAGTTTGATTCCAAGTCTGATGAAGGTATTTTTCTAGGTTACTCACAACATGGTCATGTTTATCGTGTCTATAACAAGAGGACTATGCTGGTAGAAGAATCTGTACATGTGAATTTTGATGAAACTAACCAAGTTATGCAGGAAAGGCCTAAGACATGTGCAGATGATGAAATTCCAATTATTCAACAAGCTGGAAAATAAGATTGAAGAAACCAGTGTACTACCAGAAATTCAGTCAACAGAACCAGAAGATCAATCTACTGAACAAGAAGTTGTTATTGACAGGATCAGTTCAGGATTGCCTAAGGAGTGGAGAGTGCCTAGGAATTTGTCATTGGATAATGTAATTGGCCAGGTGCAAAAAGGAGTTTCAACCGGAAGTGCACTGAATCAATTCTGTGAACATATGACTTTTGTTTCACAAACTGAACCAAAGACTGTAGCTGACGCACTAGAAGACAGCATTTGGATAACTGCTATGCACGAAGAACTGAACCAATTTGCCAGGAATGAGGTCTGGAGACTTGTTCCAAGAACCAGTGGGATGAATGTCATTGGCACTAAGTGGGTGTTCAAGAACAAGTTAGACGAACATGGTGTTATCGTGAGAAACAAAGCCAGATTGGTTACAAAGGGTTACAATCAGGAAGAAGGAATTGATTATGGAGAAACCTATGCATCAGTGGCAAGACTTGAGACCGTGAGATTGCTGTTAGCCTACGCAAGCATGAACAGATTCAAATTGCACCAAATGGACATCAAGAGTGTATTTCTTAATGGCTACATAGATGAAGAGGTGTATGTTAGTCAACCTGAGGGTTTTGGAGATTATAAGCATCCCAATCATGTCTTCAAGCTAAAGAAAGCACTATATGGTTTGAAGCAAGCACCTAGACAGTGGTATGAAAGGTTGAGCAGTTTCTTGTTATCTCATTCATATGAGAGAGGCAAAACAGATAAGACTCTGTTTATTAAGAAAGCATGTTCTGATATTATTCTAGTTCAAGTCTATGTAAATGATATTATCTTTGGATCCACTTATGAGAATCTGTGCAAGCAGTTTGTTGCAGTTATGCAGGGAGAGTTTGAAATGTCCATGATGGGCGAGCTCAACTACTTCCTTGGATTGTAGATCAACCAATTGAATCATGAGACTTTTCTAAGTCAAACCAAGTACTGCAAGGAGTTGCTGAAAAAGTTTAGTATGGAACGTTGTAAAGAAAGTGTAACACCTACGACAACTAACTGTTATTTGGATTCAGATGAGAAAGGAGCCAGTGTGGATCAGACTAAATTCAGAGGATTAATCAGATCATTGCTCTATCTTACTGCCAGTCGACTAGATATCATGTTCAGTGCGTGCCTCTGCGCTAGATTTCAATCCAATTCTAAGGAGTCACACTTCACTACAACAAAGAGAATTCTGAAATACCTACAGGGAACTACAATTGTCAGACTATGGTATCCTGCTGATGTATCTCTCAATTTAGTAGGATATTCTGATTCTGATTTTGCAGGTTGCAAAATTGACAGGAAAAGCAGTAGTGGGACATGTCACTTGCTGGGATCAAGTTTAGTTTCATGGCACAGCAAGAAACAAGCGTGTGTTGCATTGTCAATTGCTGAAGCTGAATACATTGCAGCTGGAAGCTGCTGTGCGCAAACCTTGTGGATGAAACAATAGTTAAGTGATTTTGGCCTTAACTTGTCTAAAATTCCATTATTATGTGACAACACTAGTGCCATTAATCTTACAAAGAATCCAGTTCAACATTCCAGGACTAAACATATTAAAATTCGCCATCATTTCATTAGAGACCATGTCACTAATGGAGATTGTGAAATTCAGTTTCTTAGTACTGAGAATCAACTTGCTGATCTGTTTACAAAACCCTTCAGTAAAGAAAGATTAAATTTTCTGAGGAATGAACTTGGTATACTGGATATCAAACATGTCTTGTGAATCATTTATATCTTATGTTCTATTAGCAGTTTGTTTTCTTTTCTTCGTGGCACTTCACAGTTCACTGAACCAGATTCAATTTCAGAATTCTTTTAATTCTTTTTCTGTACAAATCATAAATAATTTAAATGGAAATGCTGAATACAATAACAAATACTAAAGTGTGGAGATCTAGAAATTTTGTATCATATTTCCTCCATTGATGACAATGAAATATACTTTTATGTTGTTGGAGGTGGAAATAAAAAAGAAAATGTGTATGGACTTGGTGTATTGAGCAAAAGGTTTACTTCTTTCAAGAGTGTTGACTCTACTACAAACCAACCTTTACTCGTCCATCAAATAGAAGAAATGCGTGAAACTATCCAAAAGTTAAACGTTGAACTTATTGCAAAGAATGTCAAGGAACAGAGACTTGAAGAAAAGATGGATCAATTGATAACAGATCATGAGCAGATGAAACTCGTCTTCCAGAATATTCAAGTGGATAATTTGATGTCAGGTTCTTCAAATCGTACTCCCACTGAACATCATAGAGAAGACCACACTACATTGGACTATTTTTAGTTTGCTTACAACACTTACATTACTTTTCATTATGTAATATGTTTGTGCTACTATTTTTTATGTTATGTGTATTCATTAGTATGAGTAAAATTTGAGTATTTATTAATAGGTTTGAAAATTGTTTGTAAATAGGCCAAAATAATTTGTAAAAATAGAAAATATTTAGCCACCGAAATTTCTTTAATTTTAGTCACCGATTTAGTCACTGAAATTTATTTCTCTTTTGTCACCGAATTAGTCACCGATAAATATTTCTGTTTAGTCACCGCTTTAGCTACCGAAATTCTTTCAATTTAGCTACCAATTTCACCACTGAAATTTATTTCATTTTAGCCATCGAATTAGCCACTAATAATTATTTCATTTTAGCTATCACTTTAGCTCACAAACTTTTATTTTTTTTAGCCACCAATTTAGCTACCAATATTTGATAAGTTCTTGGTGGCTAAATCGGTCTCCAAAAAATGTTTAGGACCAAACATTTTGCCACCGATTTCACGATCACATATTCAGTCGCTAAATTGCGAGCACTCAAAAAATCAGTCTATGTATTTAGCGACTAGAATTTTTTCTCACTACTCATTTTCAGTCGCTATTTCGGTGATTAGTGCATTTAGGGATCGATTTTCGTTATTTAGCAACCAATTTCGGTAGTCGTTAAAACGTAACTGTTTTTAGTGTTTGGAGGGTCTATTTTATAACAAGTATAATCTTAGAAGTCTTTGCAAATATGAATTTTGTTAGTTTTAAAATCAAAATATCATGTTTTCAAAGTGTTTATTTCACAGTACAATGAAAAAAATTATTACTTTACAAATAAATAGTTTCTAAAATGTATATTCATTACTCAAAATATCATAATTTTGAAATGCTTATCTGTAACACTTTAAAATCTAATTTATAAAGAGATCCTTTGGAAAAAAAATGCTGTGTTTGTATAAATTCCATGGTCATATCATACAATAACAAATACTAAAGTGTGGAGATCTAGAAATTTTGTATCATATTGCCTCTATTGATGACAATGAAATATACTTTTATGTTGTTGGAGGTGGAAATAAAAAAGAAAATGTGTATGGACTTGGTGTATTGAGCAAAAGGTTTACTTCTTTCAAGAGTGTTGACTCTACTACAAACCAACCTTTACTCGTCCATCAAATAGAAGAAATGCGTGAAACTATCCAAAAGTTAAACGTTGAACTTATGGCAAAGAATGTCAAGGAACAGACACTTGAAGAAAAGATGGATCAATTGATAACAGATCATGAGCAGATGAAACTCGTCTTCCAGCATATTCAAGTGGATAATTTGATGTCAGGTCCTTCAAATCGTACTCCCGATGAAGATCATAGGGAAGACCACACTACATTGGACTATTTTTAGTTTGCTTACAACACTTACAATACTTTTCATTATGTAATATGTTTGTGCTTGTATTTTTTATGTTATGTGTATTCATTAGTATCATTAGAATTTGAGTATTTATTAACAGGTTTGAAAATTGTTTGTAAACAGGCCAAAATAATTTGTAAAAATAGGTAATATATAGCCACCGAAATTTCTTTAAATTTAGTAACCGATTAAGTCACTGATATTTATTTCTCTTTTGTCACCGAATTAGCCACCGATAAATATTTCTATTTAGTCACCGCTTTAGCTACCGAAATTCCTTTCAATTTAGATACCAATTTCGCCATCGAAATTTATTTCATTTTAGCCACCGAATGAGCCACTAATAATTATTTCATTTTAGCTACCATTTTAGCCACCAACTTTTATTTTATTTTAGCCACCAATATTTCATAAGTTTTCGGTAGCTAAATCGGTATCCAAAAAATGTTTGGGTCGCTATTTCAGTAATTAGTATATTTAGCTATCGATTTTCATTATTTAACGACCAATTTCGGTAGTCGCTAAAACGTAAATTTTTTTAGTGTTTAGAGGCCCATTTTATAACAAGTATAATCTTAGAATTCCTTGCAAATATGAGTTTTGTTAGTTTTAAAATCAAAATATCATGTTTTTAAAGTGTTTATTTTACAGTACATTGAAAAAAATTATTACTTTACAAATAAATAGTTTGTAAAATGTATATTCTTTACTCAAAATATCATAATTTTGAAATGCTTATTTGTAATACATTAAAATCTAATTTATGAAGAGATCCTTTGAAATAGCGTAAAAATGTTGTGTTTGTATAAATTTCATGGTTAATATCATAGAATGTCAAATACTAAGGTGTGGAGATCTAGAATTTAGCGACTACAATTTTTATCACTATTCATTTTCGGTCCCTATTTCAGTGACTAGTACATTTAGCGATTGATATTTGTATTTAACGACCAATTTCGGTAGTCGCTAAAACGTAACTTTTTTTAGGGTTTGGAGGGTCCATTTTATAACAAGTATAATCTTAGAAGTCCTTGCAAATATGAATTTTGTTAGTTTTAAAATCAAAATATCATGTTTTTAAAGTGTTTATTTCACAGTACATTGAAAAAAATTATTACTTTACAAATAAATAGTTTCTAAAATGTATATTCTTTACTTAAAATATCATAATTTTGAAATGCTTATTTGTAATACATTAAATTCTAATTTATAAAGAGATCCTTTGGAATACCATAAAAAAATGTTGTGTTTGTATAAATTCTATGGTTCATATCATACAACAACAAATACTAAAGTGTGGAGATCTAGAATATTTGTATCATATTGCCTTCATTGATGACAATGAAATATACTTTTATGTTGTTGGAGGTGGAAATAAAAAAGAAAATGTGTATGGACTTGGTGTATTGAGCAAAAGGTTTACTTCTTTCAAGAGTGTTGACTCTACTACAAATCAACCTTTACTAGTCCATCAAATAGAAGAAATACGTGAAACTATACAAAAGTTAAACATTGAAGTTATGGCAAAGAATGTCAAGGAACAAACACTTGAAGAAAAGATGGATCAATTGATAACAGATCGTGAGCATATGAAACTCGTCTTCCAACATATATTCAAGTGGATAATTTGATGTCAGGACCTTCAAATTGTACTCCCAATGGACATCAAAGAGAAGACCACACTAGATTGGACTATTTTTAATTTGCTTACAACACTTAAGTTACTTTATATTATGTAATATGTTTGTGCTACTACTTTTTATATTATGTGTATTCATTAGTATGATTAAAATTTGTGTATTTGTTAACAGGTTTGAAAACTGTTTGTAAACAGGCCAAAGTAATTTGTAAAAATAGGCAATATTTAGCCACCGAAATTTCATCAATTTGAGTCACTGATTTAGTGACTGAAATTTATTTCTCTTTTGTCACCGAATTAGCCATCGATAAATATGCCTGTTTAGTCACCACTTTAGCTACCGAAATTAGTTTCACTTTAGCCACCGAATTAGCCACTAATAATTATTTCATTTCAGTTACGACTTTAGCCACCAACTTTTATTTTATTTTAGCCACCAATTTAGCTACCAATTTTTGATAAGTTTTCGGTGGCTAAATCGGTCTCCAAAAAATGTTTGGGACCAAAAATTCTGCCACCGATATCGCGATCACATATTCAGTCACTAAATTGCGAGCACCCAAAAAATCGGTCTCTAAGTATTTAGCGACTAGAATTTTTTATCATTATTCATTTTGGGTCGCTATTTCAGTGATTAGTATATTTAGCTATCGATTTTCGTTATTTAACGACCAATTTCAGAAGTCGCTAAAATGTAAATTTTTTTAGTGTTTGGAGGGCCCCTTTTATAACAAGTATAATCTAAGAATTCCTTGAAAATATGAATTTTGTTAGTTTTAAAATCAAAATATCATGTTTTTAAAGTGTTTATTTTACAGTACATTGAAAAAAATTATTACTTTACAAATAAATAGTTTCTAAAATATATATTTTTTACTCCAAATATCATAATTTTGAAATGTTTATTTGTAATACATTAAAATCTAATTTATGAAGAGATCCTTTAGAATACCGTAAAAAAATGTTGTGTTTGTACAAATTCCATGGTTAATATCATACAGAGACAAATACTAAGGTGGGGAGATCTATAATTTAGCGACTAGAATTTTTACCACTACTCATTTTCGGTCGGTATTTCGGTGACTAGTATGTTTAACGATCGATTTTCGTTATTTAACGACCAATTTCGATAGTTGTTAAAAGGTAACTTTTTTTAGTGTTTGGAAGGTCCATTTTATAACAAGTATAATCTTAGAAGTTCTTGCAAATATGAATTTTTTTAGTTTTAAAATCAATATATGCTGTTTATAAAGTGTTTATTTCACACTACATTGAAAAAAATTAAGACTTTACAAATAAATAGCTTCTAAAATGTATATTCTTTAATCAAAATATCATAATTTTGAGATGTTTATTTGTTATACATTAAAATCTAATTTATAAAGAGATCCTTTTGAATACCGCAATAAAATGTTGTGTTTGTAAAAATTCCATGGTTAATATCATACATTGACAAATACTAAACTATGGAGATCTAGAATTTTTACCACTACTCATTTTGGATTGCTATTTCGGTGACTAGTATATTTAGCGATCGATTTTCGTTATTTAATGAGCAACTTCGGTAGTCGCTAAAAGGTAACTTGTTTTAGGGTTTGGAGGGTCTATTTTATAACAAGTATAATCTTAGAAGTCTTTGCAAATATGAATTTTGTTAGTTTTAAAATCAAAATATCATGTTTTTAAAGTGTTTATTTCATAGTACAACGAAAAAAGTTATTACTTTACGAATAAATAGTTTGTAAAATGTACATTCTTTACTCAAAATATCATAATTTTGAAATGCTTATTTGTAATACATTAAAATCTAATTTATGAAGAGATCCTTTGGAGTAGCGTAAAAATGTTGTGTTTGTATAAATTGCATGGTTAATATCATACAATGCCAAATACTAAAGTGTGGAGATATAGAATTTAGTGACTATAATTTTTATCATTACTCATTTTCAGTCGCTATTTCGGTGACTAGTACATTTAACGATTGATTTTCGTTATTTAACAACCAATTTCGGTAGTCGCAAAAAATGTAACTTTTTTAAGTGTTTGGAGGGTCCATTTTATAATAAGTATAATCTTATAAGTCCTTGCAAATATGAATTTTGTTAGTTTTAAAATCAAAATATCATGTTTTTAAAGTGTTTATTTCAAAGTACATTGAAAAAAAGTTTTTACTTTACAAATAAATTGTTTGTAAAATGTATATTCTTAACTCAAAATATCATAATTTTGAGATGTTTATTTGTTATACATTAAAATCTAATTTATAAAGAGATCATTTGAAATACCGTAAAAAAATGTTGTGTTTGTATAAATTCCATGGTTCATATCATATAATAACAAATACTAAAGTGTGGAGATCTAGAAATTTTGTATCATATTGCCTCCATTGATGACAATGAAATATACTTTTAGGTTGTTGGAGGTGGAAATAAAAAAGAAAATGTGTATGGACTTGGTGTATTGAGCAAAAGGTTTACTTCTTTCAAGAGTGTTGACTCTACTACAAATCTACCTTTACTACTCATCAAATAGAAGAAATTCGTGAAACTAGCCAAAAGTTAAATGTTAAACTTATGGAAAAGAATGTCAAGGAACGAACACTTGAAGAAAAGATGGCTCAATTGATAACAGATCATGAGCAGATTAAACTCGTCTTCCAGCATATTCAAGTGGATAATTTGATGTCAGGTCCTTCATATCGTACTCCCGATGAACATCATAGAGAAAACCACACTACATTGGAGTATTTTTATTTTGCTTACAACACTTACATTACTTTTCATTATGTTTGTAAATAGGCCAAAATAATTTGTAAAAATAGGAAATATTTAGCAACCGAAATTTCTTTAATTTAAGCACCGATTTATCACTGAAATTTATTTCTCTTTTGTCACCGAATTTGCCACCGATAAATATTTCAGTTTAGTCACCGCTTTAGCCACCGCAATTCCTTTTAATTTAACTACCAATTTCGCCACCGAAATTTTTTTTCATTTTAGCCACTAATAATTATTTCATTTTAGCTACCATTTTAGCCACCAATTTTTGTTTTATTTTAGCCACTAATTTAGCTACCCATATTTCATAAGTTTTCGGTGGCTAAATCGGTCTCCAAAAAATGCTTGGGACCAAATATTTTGCCACCGATTTCACGATCACATATTCAGCCGTTAAATTGCGAGCACCCAAAAAATCGGTCTCTAAGTATTTAGCGACTAGAATTTTTATCACTTCTTATTTTCAGTCGCTATTTCGGTGACTGGTTTATTTAGTGATCAATTTTCGTTATTCAGCGACCAATTTCGGTAGTCGCTAAATCGTAATATTTTTTAGTGTTTGAAGGGTCCGTTTTATAACAAGTATAATCTTAGAAGTCCTTGCAAAATATGAATTTTGTTGGTTTTAAAATCAAAATATCATGTTTTTAAAGTGTTTGTTTCATAGTACATTGAAAAAAATTATTACTTTACAAATAAATAGTTTCTAAAATGTATATTCTTTACTAAAAATATCATAATTTTGAAATGCTTATTTGTAATACATTAAAATCTAATTTATAAAGAAGTCCTTTGGAATACCGTAAAAAAATGTTGTGTTCGTATAAATTCCATGGTTCATATCATACAATGACAAATACTAAAGTGTGGAGATCTAGAATTTAGCGACAAGAATTTTTACCACCACTCATTTTCGGTCGCTATTTCGGTGACTAGTATATTTAGCAATCGATTTTTGTTATTTAACGACCAATTTCGGTAGACGCTAAAACGTAACTTTTTTTGGTGTTTGGAAGGTCCATTTTATAACAAGTGTAATCTTAAAAGTCCTTGCAAATATTAATTTTGTTAGTTTTAAAATCAAAATATCATGTTTTTAAAGTGTTTATTTCGCAATACTTCGAAAAAAATTATTACTTTACAAATAAATAGTTTCTAAAATGTATAGTCTTTACTCAAAATATCATAATTTTGAAATGTTCATTTGTAATACATTACAACCTAATTTATAAAGAGATCCTATGGAATACCGTAAAAAAATGTTGTGTTTCTATAAATTCCATGGTTCATATCATACAATAACAAATACTAAAGTGTGGAGATCTAGAATTTTGTATCATATTGCCTCCATTAATGACAATGAAATATACTTTTATGTTGTTGGAGGTGGAAATAAAAAAGAAAATGTGTATGGACTTGGTGTATTCAGCAAAAGGTTTACTTCTTCCAAGAGTGTTGACTCTACTACAAATCAACCTTTCCTAGTCCATCAAACAGAAGTGTTAGTACCAGCGGGCTATTGTGATGATTTAATGAAGCCAACCAAGTGAAGATGTTTAAGACCCTTGATCATATGTGGAATGCATGAAGATTTCATGAGGATTGAAGAACTTGGTCTAGAACTTAGGAGTATGTGTTGTGGGGTAAGTTTGAGGTCTAATCAGTGATGCATGCAATCTTAATCAATGATAAGTTCCACAAGTAGTTTCTAAATTAACAAAAGTTTTGAGAAATCATTAAAATCAATACTTGCATTTTGAATAACTGTTTTAACTAACTGGAGAAAAATAGCTGAATATTTGAAAAATCAATCGACCGAATTTTAGATGACAGTTGTCTATAAATAGCTGGCGTGAAATTTTGGAAAGATACGAAAAATCATTCTAAACATTTTCTGAGCAAGAACATTTGAGATTTCAAAGAGAGAAAAAGTCCCTTGAGTCTAGTGATCAAGATCAATCAACGTTTTCATAAAAAACTGTTTTGTTGAATTGCTACTGGAGCTTTTGTAATCTTTGTATAGAAGTGCTTGTTTTGCTATGACTGTGTTAATTCTTTCACTGTATTGAAGGTTATTCTGCTCTGAGTTACCTGGGTTGGTAATTATGTTCTGTACAGTGGGTTTTGTATAGGCTGTGACTTGCTGTAGGTTTCAGCAAGGGTGTTCTTGAAACACACAGTGGGTTTTTATGTGGTTTCTCATTCTGCTGTTGGTTCAGTAGTGGTCTACTGCGGGTTGTAGTGAGACGTTTCTGGATTATATAGTGGATTCTGTATAACTGTGACTTGTTGTGGGTTTCAGCAAGGGAGTTCTTGAAACACATGGTGGACTCTGTGTGGTTTCTGGGTATGTTGTAGGTTCAACAACGGTGCTACAGGGTGCAGTGTATTCTTGTTGTGGGCAAGTGTTGTAAACTTGATCAGGTTGATCATTTTAGTGAAATCCTTACTGTGTGTGAGGGACTGGACGTAGCCCATTTGTTGGGTGAACTAGTATAAAAATTTGCTGTGTCTTGAATCTCTCTTGCTCTCTCTCTTTACTGTTCTTGTGAAATCTTGCTGAGTTTCTTGAATTTTCAGAATTAATTGAATCTTGCTAATTGAATAACTTCATCAACTTTCTGAAAGCATTTTTAGTAACAACTGAAAACATATACTCTGTTTTAACACAGTCTACTTTGAATTGTTTTGAATCTGTTAATAACTAGTATATCAGTTTTCTGTAAATCTGTTATTTCGTATTTTACTAGGTTTACTGTTTATCAGTTCATTTTTCCAGAAAACTCTATCTTTCACTGTTGTTGATTAAAGATTGTTTTCATACACTTAACATAGTTTATATTGTTTAACAGAAAGGCTTGTAATCAGTGAATCTTTATAAACTTGAAGTTGATCGAATTCTTTGATTTCTTGATTCAACTTTTCAAGAACTGCCTTTACAGTATACTGTGTATTCAAGAATTGTTTTCTGGTTACAGTTTATTGCATCTGGTTGATTAATATTGTACTGAAAATGTTTGATTGAACCATTGTTGTTTGCTTAACATATCTTCTTTAGTAGTTTCCATAAAAATTATTCATTCTCCAAACAGTTTGCGAAAATTTTCAAGTGTTCAATTCACCCTCTTCTTGAACTTGGCCAAGACATATTTTACAATTGGCATCAGAGCTAGGACTTGAATCCTAGTCAATTTTTTTGACCCATGGCCGCGAATAAGTTGCCTTTTGCTGAGAGAGTCTCTAAACATAGGCCACCCATGTTTTCTGGGGTTAATTACCAATTTTGGAAAGTGAGAATGAAGATTTTTATTCAATCTATTGACAGAGGTATATGGAATGCAATAGTGAATGGACCCTACATTCCAGTTTCTGTTGTGAATGGAATATTTGTTACAAAGCCATTTGATAAGTTGATTGATGTTGAAAATAAACGTGTTCAATATGATTATGTAGCCAAGAACATAATACCTTCAGCTTTGAATATGGATGAATTTTTCAGAGTCTAACAGTGCAGTTCTGCAAAGGAGATGTGGGATATACTTGAGGTTACTAATGAGAGCACTACTGACGTCAAACGGGCTAGAAAGCATGCGCTGATTCAAGAATATGAATTATTCAGAATGCAGCAAGGTGAGTCAATTGTTGATGTGCAGAAGAGATTCACTCACATACTGAATCACTTGATCGGGATTGGAAAGTAGTTTGACAAAGAGGAGTTGAATATCAAGATCCTCAAATGCCTGGATTGAAGTTGGTAGCCCAAGGTGACAGCAATTTCAGAAACCAGAGATTTGACAACTCTCACAACAGCTGCATTGTTTGGAAAACTGAGAGAGCATGAACTAGAGATGACGAGGCTGAAGGAAATGGAATCTGCTGAAAAGAAATCCATAAGCCTTGCACTGAAATCAAAAGTTGTTGAGATTGAAACCAGTAAGGACAGCTCAGAAAAAGACAGTGATTATGAAGACCTCAGTCTGCTGACAAAGAAATTCCAGAAATTCAACAAGTTGAAGAGAAGGGCAAAGAATCAGCAATCTAAAAGGTATACACTAGTAGAAAAAACACTTTTTACGACAAGATAAAACGGTAGTCAAAACGGAACCGCTTTAAACAAAAACACGGTGACAATTTTGAAATTAAGTTCAACAATACAAAGGCGGTTACTAATAAACAACCGCCTTCGTATCTCCAACTAACGCGCCAGAACCTTATTTTTTTTAAAAAAATTGAATTCAAGGGGCTATAATGGCGGTTTAGGTTTCTCCTTCTCTTTCACTCTTCCCTGCCTCGCCGTTGCCTCTCGCATTCACTCTTCCTCTCATGCCTTCCTCCCCCACGTCTCACGCATTTCTCCTTCACCTCGACGTTGCGCCTCCTCCTCCACACCCACCCTCACTCTTACGCCCTCCCCCTCAACCTTCACCTCCACAGTCGCACCTTTCTCCCCCAACTCCACCTCAACCGTCGCGCCTCTTCCTCCACCTCCATACTCGTGGTTTCCTCCTCCACCTCCACCTCCACCCTCGCATCTTCCTCCTCCACCTCCACTTCCATTCTCACGCCCTCCTCCTTCACCCATTGTCACGCTCTCCTCCTCCACCACCATCCTCGCGTCGTCCTCCTCCACCATAGTCATCTCGGCTGCCCCTCCTCCTCCACCGTAGTATGTTTTTATCTATTTTTGAAATATTTTAATTATTTAGATTTTTTGTTATATGCTTTTAATGCTTTGTGTATTGAAATGATTGTTGTTGTATGCTTGGTTGTTGTGTATACTTTTATGAAAACGTGTTGGTATTGAGTCCGGGGATGTTCGATCCCCGACAATTTGTATCTAATATTTGCTTACATGAAAATGTGTTGGTATTGAGTCCAGGGATGCTCGATCCTCGGCAATTTTTGTCTAATATGTACTTACATCAAAACGTGTTGGTATTGAGTTCGGGGATGTTCAATCCCCGACAATTTGTGTTAGTATTTTTAAGTCCGGAGATCTTAAATCTCCAACAAATATTTTGTTTAATTTGTGACTTGTATAATATGAATGATTTTTTTTTTACTATACTAAAGTGTGGAGATCTAGAATTTAGCGACTAGAATTTTTACCACTACTCATTTTCGGTTGCTATTTCGGTGACTAGTATATTTAGCGATCGATTTTCATTATTTAACGACCAATTTCGGTAGTCACTAAAACGTATTTTTTTTAGTTTTTGGAGGGTCCGTTTCATAACAAATATAATCTTTGAAGTCCTTGCACCTATGAATTTTATTAGTTTTAAAATCAAAATATCATGTTTTTAAAATGTTTATTTCACAGTACATTAAAAAATATTATTACTTTACAAATAAATAGTTTCTAAAATGTATATTCTTTACTCAAAATATCATAATTTTGAAATATTTATTTGTAACACATTAAAATCTAATTTATAAAAAGATCATTCAGAATACCGTTAAAAAATGTTGTGTTGGTATCAATTCCATGGTTCATATCATACAATGACAAATATTAAAGTGCAGAGATCTAGAATTTAGCGACTAGAATTTTTACCACTACTCATTTTCAGTCGCAATTTCGGTTACTAGTATATTTAGCGATCGATTTTCGTTATTTCTCGACCAATTTCGGTAGTTGCTAAAACGTAATTTTTTTAGTGTTTGGAGGGTCCGTTTTATAACAAGTATAATCTTAGAAATTCTTGAACATATGAATTTTGTTAGTTTTAAAATCAAAATATCATGTTTTGAAATTGTTTATTTCACAGTATATTAAAAAAATTATTACTTTACAAATAAATAGTTTCTAAAATGTATATTCTATACACAAAATATCATAATTTGTAAATGTTTATTTGTAATACATTAAAGTCCAATTTATAAAGAGATCCTTCGGAATACCGTAAAAAAAAAATGTTATGTTGGTATAAATTCCATGGTTCACATCATACAATGACAAATACTAAAGTGCGGAGATCTAGTATTTAGCGACTAGAATTTTTACCACTACTCATTTTCGGTCGCAATTTCGGTTACTAGCATATTTAGTATCGATTTTTGTTATTTAACGACGAATTTTGGTAGTCGCTAAAACGTAATTTTTTTAGTGTTTGGAGGGTCTGTTTTATAACAAGTATAATCATAGAATTCCTTGCTAATATGAATTTTGTCCGTGTTAAAATAATAAACATATGTTTTTAAAGTGTTTATTTCACAGTACATTAAAAAACATTATTTCTTTACAAATAAATAGTTTCTAAAATGTATATTCTTTACTCAAAATATCATAATTTTGAAATGTTTATTTGTAATACATTAAAAGCTAATTTATAAAGAGATCATTCAGAATACCGTAAAAAAATGTTGTGTTTGTATAAATTCGATGGTTCATATCATACAATGACAAATACTAAAGTGTGGAGATCTAGTATTTAGCGACTAGAATTTTTACCACTACTCATTTTCAGTCGCAATTTCAGTTACTAGTATATTTAATATCAATTTTCGTTATTTAACGACGAATTTCGGTAGTCGCTAAAACGTAATTTTTTGTAGTGTTTGAAGGGCTCATTTTATTAGAAGTATAGTCTTAGAAATCCTTGCAAATATGAATTTTGTTCGTTTTAAAATCAAAATATCATGTTTTTAAAGTGTTTATTTCACAGTACATTAAGAAAACTTATTACTTTACAAATAAATAGTTTATAAAATGTATATTCTCTACTCAAAATATCATAATTTGTAAATGTTAATTTGTAATACATTAAAATCTAATTTATAAAGAGATCATTCCGAATACCGTAAAAAAATGTTGTGTTTTTATAAATTCCATGGTTCATATCATACAATTACAAATATTAAAGTGTGGAGATCTAGAATTCAGTGACTAGAATTTTTACCACTACTCATTTTCGGTCTCAATTTCGGTGACTAGTATATTTCGCGATCGATTTTCGTTATTTAACGACCAATTTCAGTAGTCGCTAAAACGTAATTTTTTGTAGTGTTTGGAGGGTCCATTTTATTACAAGTATAGTCTTAGAAGTCCTTGCAAATATGGATTTTGTTAGTTATAAATCAAAATATCGTGTTTTTAAAGTGTTTATTTCACAGTACATTAAAAAACATCTATTACTTTACAAATAAATAGTTTCTAAAATGTATATTCTTTACTCACTATATCATAATTTGTAAATGTTTGTTTGTAATACATTAAAATATAATTTATAAAGAGATCCTTTCGAATACTGTAAAAAATGTTGTTCTTATATAAATTCCATGGTTCGTACCATAAATGATAAATACTAAAGTGTGGAGATCTAGAATATAGTGACTAGAATTTTTACCACTACTCATATTCGGTCGCAATTTCGGTTACTAGAATATTTAGCGATCGATTTTCGTTATTTAACGACCAATTTTGGTAGTTGCTAAAACGTAATATTTTTTAGTGTTGGAGGGTTCGGTTTATAACAAGTATAATCTTAGAAGTCCTTACACATATGAATTTGGTTAGTTTTAAAATCAAAATATCATGTTTTTAAAGTGTGTATTTCAGAGTACAGTAAAAAAAATTATTACTTTACTAATAAATAGTTTCTAAAATGTATATTCTTTACACAAAATATCATAAGTTGTACATGTTTATTTGTAATACATTAAAATCTAATTTATAAAGAGATTCTTTGGAATACCACAAAAAATGTTGTGTTTATATAAATTGCATGGTTTATATCATACAATGACAAATACTACACTATGGTGATCAAGAATTTAGCGACTAGAATTTTTACCACTACACATTTTCGGTCGCAATTTCGGTGACGAGTATATTTAGCTATCAATTTTCGTTATTTAACAACTAATTTCGGTAGTCGCTAAAACGTAATTTTTTTAGTGTTTGGAGGCTCTGTTTTATAACGAGTATAATCTTAGAAGTTCTTGCACATATGAATTTTGTTAGTTTTAAAATCAAAATATCATGTTTTGAAATTGCTAATTTCACAGTATATTAAGAAAGATTATTACTTTACAAATAAATAGTTTCTAAAATGTATATTCTTTACTCAAAATATCATAATTTGTAAATGTTTATTTGTAATACATTAAAATCTAATTTATAAAGAGATCCTTTGGAATACAGTAAAAAAATGTTGTGTTTTTATAAATTCCATGGTTCATATCATACAATGACAAATACTAAAGTGTGGAGATCTATAACTTAGCAACTAGAATTTTTACCACTACTCATTTTCGGTCACTATTTGGGTGACTAGTATATTTAGCGATCGATTTTCGTTATTTAACGACCAATTTCGGTAGTCGCTAAAACGTAATTTTTTTTAGTGTTTGGAGGGTCCATTTTATAACAAGTAAAATCTTAGAAGTCCTTGCAAATATTAATTTTGTTAGTTTTAAAATCAAAATATCATGTTTTTAAAGTGTTTATTTCACAGTACGTTGAAAAAAATTATTACTTTTCACATAAATAGTTTCTAAAATGTATATTCTTTACTCAAAATATCATAATTTTAAAATGCTTATTTGTAATACACCATGTTCATACACACTTTCTTTTTTATTTCCACCTCCAACAACATAAAAGTATATTTCGTTGTCATCAATGGAGGCAATATGATACAAAAATTCTAGATGTCCACACTTTAGTATTTGTTATTGTATTTTTTTAGTTTTGGAATAGGTCCTGCATTCACTTGCACACACCTTACACTACTCATTGTGTAAACACTAAATCTATCGAACCCATGCCCTCTTCCTCAACTCATTGACTACTATGATATTGATGTGGAGAATGAGTTGATTGAAGAAGTCAAAGCTCATAGTGAGATCACTGTGGCGACATTGAACAAAATCAGGCTGAAGAAGGTCAATGAGAATCAGCGAATTTGCAAAGCCAGTGCTGAAGAAGATGAGATGGATGACGCTGGCGCTGGAACAAGTGCAGCTCCTGAGCAGTTTACTGGAGAAGATTTGGGAACTGGAGACCAGTCTTACTCTAGTTTTGAGCAACTGATGATCAATCAACTGAACAGCCTTGAAACCAATCAAAGGTCTCATCATGAATATTGTGAAACCCATTTCCAAAACCTAGAAGAGTGTGTTGATGATGTTGATGACATTTAAGACAAGCTGGGGCAAATGTTCTATGGGCCAGATGATTAGTGTGCACACTACATGTTTGATATTGTTCCCCTCCATTTGATGAACTGAATGGGGGAGAATTGTGTGTGTTTTGTTTGTGTGTGTTTCGTGTGTATGTCCTGTTGTTTTACAGTTTGTTGTTTGTCATTTGTTTCAGTTTGGTTTGCTTTAGTTCAGATCTGCTTAGTATATTACTAAGCTTGATTTAATATTTGTTGGGTATGTGCCAGCACCTGCAGCTTAGTTATATTTCCAGTTTGTTGATGTTTCTCTTAATCATGATCTATGTCTTTGATGTATTTGGCAACTTGCTATGATGATTGACCTCCATGGGTCAATATATATTAATGAAATTATTGCCTTATGTTATTAATCTCTTTATATGCTTTTAAGGGACATCAAAGTATGGGGAAGTAAAACATCTTGATCTGAATAAACTGAGTTTGGATACAGGAAGAAATTTAATTAACTGTGTTTTAACTCAACCAGTTGATTTGATATTTTTGCTCTGAACCTATTGGACCTTGTGATGCTAATAAATGGTTTAAGTAAAAAGACAGGCATTTCAGGTTCAGATTGTTAAACTCAACACACATCAGATTGCCTTCATCAAATTGGGGGAGATTGTTAGCACCAAGGCTAAGCATGTGATTTGATGAAGTCAAGAAAGACCATAGCTTGCTAAAGTTTCTGATGAATTGGATCTGGACTATGTTAGATCAATGCCTAGCACGTGAGCTGATGAAGACTGCCTCATGAAGAATCTGTTGGAACCAACCTGGACCAGAATTGTTTAAGTGAAGACTGAGCCAACATGAAGATGGTTGGGTGATTAGGTCTTGGTCCTTAGTTGAGTTTGTGTGTTGGTGATTGGCTTAGTCCTTAATCATTAGTGGCATGTTTCATCATTCCTGAGGTGCTAAGAGATTCACAAATATTTTTATTAAAACTTTTTTTAAGAAAAATAGCCCAAACTGATTTTTGCTGGAAAAGGTTTTTCAATCAATTGAATTTCTAAAACAATCGATTGGACGTGACAGTTATTTCTGTTACTACTGGAATCTTTGAATGGGTCAACTAACGGCCAATTTAATCGATTGAATGGTTTGTTCAATTAATTGAACTGTGACAGCTAAGCTGTTTTTAAAACTGATTTGGGTATTTAAAGGAATGGGCACTATCATTTTTAGTGATCCAAGATTTTCGAAACGCATTCCTTGAGATTTTCTAAGAGAGATATAGCGCCCCTTTTGTCTGATCATCCTTTGACAATGCTTTTCAAATCAAGAAACCTCCAAGAATGTGAATCTTTAAAGCATCCTTGAGTGAGGTTCTTACTACTTTGGTTCTAGACCAAAGCTAAGTTTTCTACACCTGATCTTCATTCTTTGTAATCTGTTTTGTGTAGAAGTACTGTGTGATCAATTCCTGATCTTGCTGTTTTGTAATCTGTTTGTTGTTTTTCAATTACTGGGTCTGTAATTGAGTTGGTGTAGTGGGCTTCTGCACTGGTCTCACATCTGCTGAGGGGTTCAATAGAGTGTGAGTGCTACAGGGAGCAGTGTTGCTTGCGGACTGCAAGTGTTGTGGTGTAGTGGGTTTTTGCACTGGTTACACACTAGCTGAGGGGTTCAGTGAGGTGTGGGTTTACTGCTGGGAGCGGTTTGTAACTTGTTGGGAGCAAGGGTTGAAAACTGATCTTGTGATCTTTTTAGTGGAAATCTTTGCTAGTTTGCAAAGGACTGGACATAGCCCTTGAGGAAGGGTGAACAAGTATAATTCTTTGTGTTCTTGATTTCCTCTTCTCTTTTCTTGATCTTTTTACTATCTGCTTGCTTTCGATTAATAAACTGTTTACTGAATCTGTTTACAAATAATTTAATCAACTGTGTTTCTAGGTTATTTCTAATCTACTGGATTGTGTTTAATCATCTTGAATCTGGATTAACAAATTTCTATACTGAAACTGTTTTCTGGGTTTATCTTTAATAATTTCCGTTGTGCACAATTGATTGTTTACTGGCCAGAATTACACGAGTTGATTGATTGAATTAAGAATTTTCATTCTCTATTTCAAGAACAAATCAGATTTGCGAAAAGATTTTGAAAGTTCAATTCACTCCCTCTCTTCAACTCAGTATAAACCTTATTTTACAGTTGTTTCGGGGTTGTTTCGTGGCTGTATTTAATGCAGTTTGGGCTGTTTTTGGTGGCTATTTTCGGTGTAGTTTGGGTGCTGTTTTGTGGCTTTTTTTGGTGCAGTTTTGCGTGTTATTTTTAGTACAGTTTGGGTGCTATTTTTGGTGCAGTTTGGGTGCTATTTTGGATGCTGTTTGGGTGCTGTTTTCAGTGCTATTTTTGGTGCAGTTTGGGACTGTTTTAGGTGCTGTTTGGGGCTGTTTTGGTGGCTATTTTCAGTGCAGTTTGGGTGCTGTTTTTAGTGCTGTTTGGGTCTTGTTTTTGGTATAATTTGGGTGTTGTTTGGGGCTATTTTCGGTGCAGTTTGGGTGTTGTTTTTGGTGGTTGTGAGGTGACGTGAGAGAGAGTGAATAGAAAGAGAAAGAATGAAGACGTATATCCATGTTTGCAAAAAGATAAAATAGAGACAAACAAATAAACAAATCATATCATTCGACAAACCCATGCAACATTATGTCCCTTCCATCATGAAAATCATACCTCCGAAGCGTTTTGTTCTTCCCTTTTTGTTGTTTCACAAGCTCTTGTTACTTCCTTTTTTCAACCGTTTCCTTCTCTAGTGAAGAATAGCATGATCTCTTATTTTTTTTCGAACACTTCTCTCATCTTTTTTCTTTTTTTTTTGTTTTTTGTGTTTTTTTCTCCCTTAAAGAGAGCCCTCTCTTTTTATTTCCCAAAAGGCCCCTGCCTTTTCATTTCCCAATAGACTATGCCTTTTTTACTTCCCAAGAAAAAATCATGCCTCTTCACTACCCAAGAAATCTCATGCCTCTTTACTTCACAAGAAATCTCATGCCTCTTCATTTCCAAATTATTTATTTTTATTTTTTTATTACTTTTTTTTAACGAAAATAATTTTTTTAGAACACTTTTGAAATAAAGTTTACCCGGACGAAATTGGGTATTGACAGCTGCCTCTCTTTACTTAAATTTTACTGGATAATTTGAAAATTAATATTTTCATATCATTAGAGTAAAAGTTAAGTAAAGACAAAAACACTAGTTTTGTTTGGATTGTAAGTGAAAAAGAAAATTTCAAGCAACCAGGTCATTCTCGAGAAGAGAGGTCACCATTTGAAAAATTTAGAAAATGGAGAGTGAGGTCGAGACCTTGGACTGAGCCTAGGGGGTCACACCCCATAACATGACAAGAGAACTTAAAACGACGTCATAACCTTGACCTTTTGAGGACGAGAGGGCTATGCATCCAACCATGGTTGAGACCTTGACTTTATACAAAGACGAGAGGGTCATATGCCATTTTTTGCAGAAAAAGAAATGCGAGATCGCAACCTTGACTTTCTGAGGACGAAAGGGTTACGAATCTTCACTAGAGATTGAAATCTTATATCGAGAGGATCATCGCTCCAACCATAATGTTGACCATGAACTAGCGGGCCACACCTAACAATCATGAGCCCGAAATCTTGTATCGAGAGGATTACCGTATCTTCATTTGAGACCTTGGATCGTGAGGGTCTTCTGAAAAATGTGAAATCCAGATCACGAATCTTCACTAGACATATAAATCTTGTATCGAGAGGATCATCACTCCAAACATAAGGTTAACCTTGAACCAGCGGGCCTCTTAACAGCATGAGACCAGGATCTTGTATCGAGAGGATCACCGTATCTTTATTTGAGACCTTGTACTGAGAGGGTCTTCTGAAAACATGTGAGTTTGAGATCTTGTATCGAGAGGACGACAAATCTTCACTTGAGATATAGATCTTGTATCAAGAGGATCTCATCACTCCAAACATAAGGTCGACCTTGAACCAGCAGGCCACAACAATCAACATGAGACCGGGATCTTGTATCGAGAGGATCACCGTATCTTCACTTCAGACCTTGTATCAAGAGGGTCTCCTGAAAAAAATGTGAGTTTGAGATCTTGTATTGAGAGGATAACAAATCTTCAATGGAGATATAGATCTTGTATCAAAAGGATCATCACTCCAAACATAAGGTCAACCTTAAACCAGCGGGCCACACCTATCAACATGAGACCGGGATCATGTATCGAGAGGATCACCGTATCTTCACTTGAGACCTTGTACCGAGAGGGTCTTCTGAAAACATGTGAGTTCAAGATCTTGTATCGAGAGGATCACGAATCTTCACTGGAGATATTGTATCGAGAGGATCATCACTGCAAACATAAGGTTGACCATGAACCAGCGGCGCACACCTAACAGCATGAGAACGGGATCTTGTATCGAGAGGATCACCGTATCCTCACTTGAGACCTTATATCGAGAGGGTCTACTGAAAACATGTGAGTTCGAGATCTTGTATCGAGAGGATCACGAATCTTCAATGGAGATATAAATCTTGTATCAAGAGGATCATCACTCCAAACATAAGGTCAACCTTGAACCAACGGGCCACACCTATCAACATGAGACCGGGATCTTGTATCGAGAGGATCATTGTATCTTCACTTGAGACCTTGTATCGAGAGGGTCTTCTGAAAAAATGTGAGTTCGAGATCTTGTATCGAAAGGATCACGAATCTTCATTGGAGATATAGATCTTGTATCGAGAGGATCGTCACTCCAAACATCAGGTTGACCTTGAACCAGCGGGCCACTTAACATCATGAGACCGGGATCTTGTATCGAGAGGATCACTGTATCATCATTTGAGACCTTCTATTGAGAGAGTCTTTTGCAAAAATGTGAGTTCGAGATCTTGTATCGCAAGGATCACGAATCTTCACTGGAGATATAGATGTTGTATCGAGAGGATCATCACTCCAAACATAAGGTTGACCATGAAACAGCGGGTCGCACCTAACAACATGAGAACGGGATCTTGTATCGAGAGAATCACCGTATCCTCACTTGAGACCTTATATCGAGAGGGTCTTCTAAAAACATGTGAGTTCGAGATCTTGTATCGAGAGGATCACGAATCTTCACTTGAGATATAGATCACGTATCGAGAGGATTATCACTCCAAACATAAGGTCGACCTTGAACCAGCGGGTCGCACCTATCAACATGAAACCGGGATCTTGTATCGAGAGGATCACCATATCTTCATTTGAGACCTTGTACCGAGAGGGTCTTCTGATAACATGTGAGTTCGAGATCTTGTATCGAGAGGATCACGAATCTTCACTGGAGATATAGATCTTGTATCGAGAGGATCATCACTCTAAAGATAAGGTTGACGTTGAACCTGCGGGCCACCTAACAGCATGAGACCGGGATCTTGTATCGAGATGATCACGGTATCTTCATTTGAGACCTTGTATCGAGAGGGTCTTGAATTATTTGAAATTGCTAAGACCTTGTCCTTTTCAAAGACGAGAGGGTCCTGAATTATCGAATTTGTTGAGACCTTGTCCTTTTGAAAGACGAGAGGGTCTTGAATTATCTTAAACTGCTGAGACCTAGTCCTTTTTCGAGACGAGAGGGTCGTAAAATATTTAAAACTGCTGGGACCTTGTCCTTTTCAGAGACGAGAGGGTCATAAATTATTTGAAACTGCTGAGACCTTGTCCTTTTCAGAGACGAGAAGATCATTGCTGAAAATTATTCTTTGGAGAAATTGAGCGTGATGATATGCATGTATGAAATTTGATCTTTTTTCTAGATGAAAATGCATGTTGAATGCATGGCAATTGATTTTGTTCTTTGGAAGAATGCATATATGAATACATGCTATTTTGAGTAAATGCATATACTGATGCATGATTAAATGAATGGATGAAATTTTGAGGAATTTTTCTTTTGAATTATGCATGTGTTAATGCATGAAACTCTGAGTAGATTGTTCGAATGTATGCATGTGTGGATTTAATATAAATATGAAAAGTGCATGTATGGATACATGAATGTATGCAATATTTTTTCATTTTTGTTTGAATTGAAAGCATGTATGCACGTATAAATGCAGGTGATTCTATTTTATTTTATTTTTTAGAATGCATGTAAAATGCGTCAGACTATATGAGAATGCATATATGAAGGCATGTGAGATTGAGACCTTAGCCATGCCGAGAGAGTCACAAACCACCTTTTTTGAAAAGAAATGTGAGAACGGGACCTTAGCAATGCCGAGAGAATCATGAACCACTTTTTTGAAAAGATAATGCGAGAATGTGACTTTGGTCATACCGAGAGGGTCACAAACTACTTTTTGAAAAGATTGATGAAACTTTGAGTTTCTTCTGCATGAAAACTTTGGAAATGCAAATATGAAAATTTTTAGAGTGCGTGAATGCGTGAAATTTTTGAGTCTGCATATATTAATGCAAAAAATTATTGGAGAAAATGCACTTATGAATGCATAAAAAAAATTTGAATTTGCATATATTGATGCATAAAATTATTATGTTTTTAGAGTGCATGGATGAATGCATGAAACCCTTTTTTTTCAGTTTTACCTTTTGTTTGAATGAAAATACATGTATGAATGCATGAGATTTTGTTTTTCATTCTTGAATGAAAATGAGATTTTATTCTTCCTTTTTAATTCATGTAAAAAAATGGATCAGACTCTATGAAATGCATTTAAGAATGCATGAGACTTCATTTTGATAATTTGTTTGATGAGAATGTATGTACAGATGAATGAGACTTTATTTTGATCATTTTTTTATGAGAATGAATGTACAGATGCATGAGACTTTATTTTGATCATTTTTTTATGAGACTTTATTTTTTGCAATGTTGACACTTTTAGAAAGAAATGCATAGGTGCAATGAGGGTGCACGAATGTATGCATGAGACTCTTTTTTATCGATATTTGTCCCTTTTCAAATGCATGTATGTCATTAGAGTGCATAGATGAATGGACAAAACTCCATTTTGTTATTTTTGTTCAATTTTTTATTTTTGAATGAGAATGCATGTGTAAATGCATCAGACTATATGAAAATACATGAATAAATGCATGAGAGTTTATTTTTTCCATTTTTAAACAAGAATGCATGAATGAGTGCATGAGACTTTTTTTTTTATCAATTTTTGTCCCTTTTCAAATGCATGTACGTCATGAGAGTGCATAAATGAATGCACGAAACTCAATTTTGTCATTTTTTTTAATTTCTTATTTTTGAATGAGAATGCATGTGTAGTGCATCCGACTATATGAAAATGCATGCATGAATGCATGAATGCATGAGTTTATTTTTTCCATTTTTGAACAAGAATACATGAATGAGTGCATGAGACTCTGTTTCTTCTATGGATGAGAATGCATGTACAAATACATTAGAGTCTATGAAATGCATGTAAGGATGCATGAGACTTTTGAATGCCATGAGTGTGCACAAGACTATTTTTTTCGCAATGTTGATATCAAAGAATGTTTATGCTAAAGATAGTGTATGAATGTATGCATGAGGCTATTTTTTCATTTTTTCTTTTTATTTTTTTTATTTTTTTTATGTAACATTCGGAGTCAATTATTCTCTTTATCATCGTTGAATTCATTTGAAATTTGTTCTTGAAAATAATGGATGTTGCAAATCCTGAAGTTATTGTTAAAACTGGAGCATTATTGACTTTTTCTTTAAAACATTTTTAATGCCTGCATGAATCCATTGGTGGATGAAATATGTGGGATGGAAGGTTGAAGAGGTTTGAAAGGAAAACTGGGATCGGACAACCTCACATATGTTATCATTCACATGCCCTCTGAAAATTTTATGCAAGGTGAGAAACGGAATTTGCCTCAATTTTGTGAATGACTTATTTGCAGGGTAAAATGAGGATTGACTGGTGCAACATTGTATAGAGAAAATTTGCATCTCTAAAAGAAAGAAAAAAACAAATGAAAACTGCCCTAGTTTATATGTGCAAGGGTGAAGGATAAAGTTTGGATGACAAATGATTTTGTTTTTTTTTTTGTTTTTTGTATGATGGACAAAAAGGATCGCAGCACCCTATAGATAAAAACTGTATCTCAAAAATGGAAGATTTTGTATGGATGGAAGATGCCCCGGTTTTGGTGTATGGGGTAAGGCTAGATGAAGTGGGGATTACTTATTTGTCGGGTAGGATGAAGATTGACTGGTGCAATATCATATAAAGAAAATTACATCCTTAAAAGGAAAAACAAATGAAATCTGCCTCAGTTTAGACGTGTAGGGATGATGATGAAGTCTCAATGGGAGGTGCTTGGTTTTTTGTAAGGTGGAAAGAAGGGATTTCCCCAGTGTAGTGTTTTCTCAGATAACAAAGGGTTGTCTTGTGAGAGGAGCTTTTCGAACAACTTTTTTTTTTTTAAACAAAGGGTTGTCAAGAAAGGGATATGAAGGCTCAAAGATTATTTGTTGGGGTTTTAAAATTTTTTGAAACAAGAATCATTAGCTAGGCATTGCATCAGATCCAGTCAAAGGTTCTTTCATAAGTATTCTACTCTTTTCATTTTTTGATTTTTTTTTTTGACTTCGTGATGACATTCTTGGTTGTGAATTCACATCATCCTTTGACAGATTTTTCATTTGATTTTTTAAGAGTCTTTGATGAACACCTTGACTAGAGTTTTATCTTTGTGATGATCCTTGCTTAGGGACTTTTGAAAATAAATATTTTTTGGCTCAAAAAGGGTACAATGGATTTGTTTTTTTTTTTTTTTTGCTTTTTGGAAAAAGAAACATGGCCATACGTCATTTCAAATCACGATTGCTTTATTTTCAAAAAGATTAACCCTGAGACAAAATTCAACGAATCCCAACACATGCCATTTTTATCTTCTTTTTGTTTACTATTGATTTTCTTTATTGTCCTTTCTTTTGCCTAGATTGCCCTTACAGGTTTTCAATCTAGTGGACTTTTATTATGTTATTGCTCCCAAAGATTGGAGATCAACCATTCAGCCAACCGAGATAAACAATACATTTATTCCTGGTGTGATACTCTTGTTTTGTCATTTCAAGTGATGATGACAACCTACTGAGACAGATCCTTTTGTTTTGGAATTTTGGGATGAGGAATGGCTAGAGGATTTCAAGCAACATGCATGCAAATGTTTCATTGGAAATTGTCAACTTTTACCCTTTAAATTGTGAAAATACAACATCCTTATGTCTTTAATTGTTTTTTGAACTATGAATTCAAAGATTGTATCAGAAAAAATAATTAACTCCGCCATGTGATCACTTTTTTTTTTTATTTATTATTTTTTTTAAATGCAATTTTTTTAAAAACTATTTTCGAAATTCCTTCAAAGAAAAAAGTGTTGCGGAATGAGATATGGATGCATGTAAAGATGTATGATGCAAATGTCTAAATCTATGATGCATGTTTAATTATTTGATGCATATATAAATCTATGATGCATGTTTAAATGCATGCCAAACCAACTAATTTATGCATGTGACGACTTACGGATGAATGTCATGCATGATACAAAACGATAATGCAAAAATTTATGAAATTAAAAATTATATACATGCTACCATGAATGTATGAATGAAGATAAAATGTGAATGCGTGTTTTTACATACAATGTTGAGTAACATGATATGCAACTAACAACATGACCGACATGACCTAAACAGAATGAGAAGCAATGCATGCTTGTACTTAAAGAGGTACTTATTCATGATATGTGGATGTAAATGTGATGCCCTTATTAATATGTACAAGAAAGTGGTGAAGGGAAGAGCAATGCAACATTCTCCCTTTGTGCCCTAAATCAGAGTTAGCATAGCAGCGCTTAAGATCTAGGCCTATAAATGTATACTCACATAGGGTGGCTCCTAATCCCTACAGGTATAAGGCCACTAGAGCTATGGCTCACTTCACCACATTACTCATAACAGCTGGTAAACAACTTGCATATGAGCATGTGAATTAAGCAAACAAACTCTAGCTAAGGTTCTCGCAAAAACTGAGAAAGGAAGTACATCCTGTCAGTATTGCTACACAACCCTTTCTATTTCTATGCTCATTCAGACCCGGGTATAGAACCGCACTCATGACATGCAATTATGAAATGTGTGTGTGAAAAGGGAGAGTTATGCATACAACCCCTCACCTGCAAAACAACCAGAAAATTTCGCAGACAGATATATAACATGTCGCCTACCCTAGGATTCAATATTCCGGCAATAAAAAAATAACAATCATATATAGAAAAAAGAAAGGAAAAGACCAACATTTGGAAGAACACACTCAATTTTACTTATTCAATTAAATTGGCCTGACTCTCAAAAATGTCCCCAGTGGAGTCGCCGTCTGTCCCAACTGGGATCACGACGGGGACACGGCGATCTGAAAAAATATTAATTAATAAAACAATGGAGTCGCCACCATAGTTTTTATGGAAAACTATGGAAATACTAAAAAAAGAGGATAAGGCTAGTTTACAAAAACCGGATCTAGATTCGGGAGTCGGTTACGTGTGAGGAAGGTATTAGCACCCCGACAATGCCCGTCCTAAGACGGTACTTTTAATTAAATAAATAAACCGAGTGCGATTTTTCAAAAGATTTATTTTCCCAAGACAAATATTAAGATAAAATAAACAAAATATTTTTTTTAGTTTTGGGCCCGACAAGGTTTGACTTTGCTCCTACGTATCTCCATCAGGGATGGAGAATCAGGGTTACGTAGTTCTTTGTAGAAAATTGTTTGTTTCTTGATATTTTTAATTTTTGGAAATTTTATATTTATATTTTTGAAAATTTGGTATATTTTATTTTTTTATATTTTTAGAACATTTAGCGTTTTTTAAAGTTAAACTTCATTTGAATATCGGTTGACGCGTACGGCCCTTTGATATTCCAAAAGAAGTTAAAATTTTTCGAATTAATTCTCGTATGACGCGAGCAGTCAATTAAGAAATTAATCAAAAAGTGCAGGCTGTTTTTGGTGGCTATTTTCGGTGTAGTTTGGGTGCTGTTTTGTGGCTGTTTTTGGTGCTGTTTTTGGTGCAATTTTGCGTGCTGTTTTTAGTGCAGTTTGGGTGTTGTTTTTGGTGCTGTTTAGGTGCTGTTTTAGGTGCTATTTTCGGTGCAGTTTGGGACTGTTTTGGGTGCTATTTGGGGCTGTTTTGGTGGCTATTTTTGGTGCAGTTTGGGTGCTATTTTTAGTGTAGTTTGGGTGCGATTTGGGGCTGTTTTGGTGGCTATTTTTGGTGCAGTTTCGGTGCTGTTTGGGTGTTGTTTTTGGTGCAGTTTGGGTATTGTTTTTGGTACAACTTGGGTGCTGTTTGGGGCTGTTTTCGGTGCAGTTTGGGTGCTATTTTTGGTGGTTGTGAGGTGACGTGAGAGAGAGTGAATAGAAAGAGAAAGAATGAAGACATATATGCATGTTTGCAAAAAGATAAAATAGAGACAAACAAATCATATCATTCGACAAACCCATGCAACATTATGTCTCTTCTATCATGAAAATCATACCTCAGAAGTGTTTTGTTCTTCCCATTTCGTTGCTTGACAAGCTCTTGTTACTTCTTTTTTTGAACGGTTTCCCTCTCCAGTAAAGAATAGCATGATCTCTTCTTTTTTTTCAAACACTTCTCTCCTCTTTTTTCTTTTTTTTTTTCTTTTTTGTGTTTTTTTTCTCCCTTAAAAAGAGCCCTCTCTTTTTATTTCCCAAAAGACTCCTGCCTTTTCATTTCCGAAGAGACCATGCCGTTTTTACTTCCCAAGAAAAAATCATGCCTCTTCACTTCCTAAGAAATCTCATGCCTCTTTACTTCTCAAGAAATCTCATGCCTCTTTATTTCCAAATTTTTTATTTTTATTTTTTTTGTTACTTTTTTTTAAGGAAAATAATTTTTTTTAGAACACTTTTGAAATAAAGTTTACCCGGACGAAATTGGGTGTTGACAGTAGTACATTAAAATTTGTTTATAAAAATAGGTAATATTTAGCCATCGAAATTTCTTTAACTTTAGTCACCGTTTTAGTCACCGAAATTTATTTCTTTTGTCACCGAATTAGCTATCGATAAATATTTCCGTTTAGTCACCGCTTTAGCTATCGAAATTCCTTTCAATTTAGCTGCCAATTTCGCCACTGAAATTTATTTCATTTTAGCCACCGAATTAGGCACTAATAATTATTTCATTTTAGCTACCACTTTAGCCGCCAACTTTTATTTTATTTTAGCCACCAACTTAGCTACCAATATTTCATAAGTTTTCGGTTGCCAAATTGGTCTCCAAAAAATGTTTGCGACCAGACATTTTGTCACCGATTTCACGATTACATAATCGGTTGCTAAATTGCGAGCACCCAAAAATTCGGTCTCTAACTATTTAGCAACTAGAATTTTTATCACTACTTATTTTCGGTCGCTATTTCGGTGACTAGTATATTTAACAATCGATTTTTGTTATTTAGCGACCAATTTCGGTAATCACTACAACGTAATTTTTTTTAGTGTTTAGAGGGTCCATTTTATAACAAGTATAATCTTAGAAGTCCTTGCAAATATGAATTTTGTTAGTTTTTAAATCAAAATATCATGTTTTTAAAGTGTTTATTTGAAAGTATATTAAAAAAAAAAAATTTACTTTACAAATAAATAGTTTCTAAAATGTATATTCTTTACTCAAAATATCATAATTTTGAAATGTTTATTTGTAATACATTAAAATCTAATTTATAAAGAGATCTTTTGGAATATTGCAAAGAAATGGTGTTTGTGTAAATTCCATGGTTCTTAGCATACAATAACAAATACTAAAGTGTGGAGATCTAGAATTTTTGTATCATATTGCCTCCATTGATGACAATGAAATATACTCTTATGTTGTTGGAGGTGGAAATAAAAAAGAAAATGTGTATGGACTTGGTGTATTGAGGAAGAGGTTTAGTTCTTTCAAGAGTGTTGACCCTACTACAAATCAACCTTTACTAGTCCATTAAATAGAAGAAATGCATGAAACTATCTAAAAGTTAAATGGTGAACTTATGATAAAGAGTGTCAAGGAACGGACACTTGAAGAAAAGATGGATCAATTGATAACATATCATGAGCAGATGAAACTCGTCTTCCAGCATATTCAAGTCGATAATTTGATGCCAGGTCCTTCAAATCGTAATCCTAATGAACATCATTGAGAAGACCACACTACATTGGACTATTTTTAGTTTGCTTACAACACTTACATTACTTTTCATTATGTAATATGTTTATGCTACTATTTTTTATGTTATGTGTATTCATTAGTATGATTAAAATTTGAGTATTTATTAACAGGTTTAAAAATTGTTTGTAAACAGGAAAAAATAATTTGTAAAAATAGGTAATATTTAGACAGAAATTTCATTAATTTTAGTAA
>Ga0209700_102605_pt1 | contig 36094 bp, 11 predicted proteins | sample SiratroredBW_FD_187528 | JGI IMG/M metagenome (GOLD analysis project Ga0209700, IMG submission 187528) | Root nodule microbial communities of legume samples collected from California, USA - Siratro red BW (SPAdes) (version 2) | ecosystem: Host-associated > Plants > Roots > Nodule | place: USA...
GTAGGGGCATACTTAATTGGTTTTCAGGAAGACGATAGGTCAATGTGTGGCCTATATGTGTGATATGGTCTATGTGTGGCCGATATGTATTGATGTGGTCTATGTGAGACCTTTATGTATGACGTTGGACATGAGTACTTGAAATGAAAACGGAAAACTTGTATTGAAACTTGATATGCTAGACTTTAAAGAAATTCTTATGACTGAGATATTTTGTTCTATTTACATGTATTTAGTATTGAAACTTATATGTTAATCTTTTAAGTTAATCTTTTAAGAAATTGTTGTGAATAGCTAATATATTTCTTGTTATTTTGTAAACTGCAATGATTGTACTATGTACATGATCAGATATAAATGCAGATGCCGCAGTATGTGGAATAGTGTAGACTTTATTTTGGAAATTTGATTCTTTTGTTTGATTCATTGTATGTTAAACAATATGCATTTTTAGGATGTTACAAATAAGATCTTGGTTCAATTGAGAGATTATATTTTTGAGTTAATTGAACTTAAATTTTTTTAAAAATACTCATTAACAGAATTAAATGAAAAATAATATACACAATTTATAAAGTTAAAGATAAACTTATTTCAAATCAAATTTTTCGATTGATTGAAAATGGTTAAAATGTAATAACTTTTAAACTAACGAGATCTAGCTAAAAAAAATACATACAGTTTATTAAACTTAAAAAATTATAAATTTAAAAAATAAATAATCAAATAGTTAAAACTTTAATTTATATATTTTAAAATACAAATTAAAATTTTAATATTTATTATTTTAAAACTCACTCTTCTCTTCGTTGATAAAAACATGTGGTTCCAAAATGCAATTTATTAAGAAACATTTCATTAAAGTTTATGTATAAAATGTAAACGTTATATGTGTTTTTCTTTATATTAATAATAGATTTAAAATAAAAAAAATAGAGAAAAGTTAAATTAAGTACGTTGTAAGAAAATTTTAAAAAATTAATTATTATATTAATTAATATTGTAATAATATTTGATATTGATAGACACCATTGATCATGGTTAATAGGAATGTTTTCAGTTTGGTTTGACTTTTTAGTCCAGTCAAAATTAAAAACTAGGTGTATTTTGTTCGGTTTCAATTTAAAATAAAATTTAAAATAAATTAAATCAATGTTTTATAGTTTGGTTAGATTACGTTTTCTTTTTTCTTTCCTATAAAATTGTTAATTTTGAATAAAAAATTGTTAAATAAAGAGACTTGTGATTATTTTTTAAATAACTATCATCATATATTAATATTTTCAACTTGTTTCCATATTTATAAACAAGTTGTAAGCTTTTAAGAAATATGATAGTTAAAAACTATAATTCGAAATGGTTGTAATGTATAAATATAATTTCATTGCAATATAGTGTCTCTTAAAAAAAGTGAATTTAATTAGGAACTGAAAAAATATAATTTGAACGAGAGAACACACTAAAGTTCTCCAAGGAAAACAACGTAGATTAAATCTATTTCTGAAAAATTCAGAGTTTATATGACTAATAATAGTTAAATATGTATTATACTGAAAAACGTAATAATTATTACTATACAAAATAATTTCTATTTGAAAATAAGGTTTATAAAATATTTTTAAACAATAAAAAAGCATATGAATATTTTAGTTTATTTATGTTTACTCATAGAACTTGAATGTTAATATATAAATGTAATATTATATATTTACTGTATATACTTTTTTATATTTAAAAATAATTAATAAATATTAAAAATCATATCTATAGGAATTCTCCCTTTAACATTTTATATTCATATTTTACTTTTAATTATATGTTAAAATTAAAAGATAAATAAAAATAAGATACAAATTTAATATTTTTATTTTATTTTTGAGTGTATTTTAAAATTTTAAAACAGAAATTAAAGTAAATTATTCAAATACGAAAAATGACTGTCATGTAATCATCCATTATTTTTTTTTTTCAGGTAACTACATTATTAATATTATTTTTATGTTAAAATATATACAGTACCTTCTTTCCACTGGTATTTATAAAGTGAATGCTACATTCAATACTTAAACTTAGTTTATTCTAATATTTTTACGTTTTTGCCCGATTGTATATATAATCTTTAATGATATTGTATGTAATAATGTTTAAATTTTAATTAATATAATATTTATAATCTCTATCTGTGTATATATATAATATGGTGTCAACATACGTTTATTAAATTTAATAAATATTCTATATTCAACAAATGTTTTATATTAAGTGGGTTACTAATGTTTTTTTTATTGACTTTTATTAAGTTCAGGACCGGTTAAGTTGTTCAAAGGGATAATTTATATGACCTATCTGTTTTAAAATGTTGAAAACAAAAAATCGTTCAATTTTAAAACATGTTTGATCAAAATTACCACATTAATATAATCACAAAGTTCATTAAACGCAAATACCCATTTGTAGTTATTTTTCTGAAATTGATTAATTTTATTCTTGACTTAATTCTGATTTGACTTCAAAACTAATCAATATATGAATCTATTTTACAATAATAGCTACTAAGTTAAGCATAAAAAAATTAATTAATTTAAATTAACGTATTACCATCTCTATGTAACCAAACTAATTTTTAAATTAATTAATTTAGGTTATATACTACGTTCTCTAGTAACCAACATAATTTATGATTTTTTAAAAACTCTATTAAAAAACATAAAAAGAAAAAAAATATTACTATAAGATAAATATTACTTTAAGAGATAGTTCATATATTTTATTCTTTTTTATCGTGAAAGCTATATCTCTTATTATAAGAAATTAACTTTAAAGACATATAAGATGAATTTTTTTTATTAATAAGGATGTATGTCATAGTATTATGTCTACTAATAAAATGATAATTTAAATTTATTAGAATTATCTAACTTTTCTTGCTAACTCATTAATTTTTCTATAATATTTGTCTTATGTGAGCTTGTTTATTTTTGTTTCTTGTACTTTAAGTATGTTGAGTATCTTTATTAAAAGATTTATTCTTTATTATGATCAAATATCATCTTTAGATTTTTTGCCTAATATTTAAACCACACTAGGTAGATTATATTAAACAAACCAAAATTAATTTGTTTATAATAATCAAAACTTAGGTGTCAAATGACAAAACTTAAGAGATTAAGACTTTTGTTTTAAAAAAAGTTTAATTCGTTTTTGTCTTTACAAATAAAATAGATGTTGATATTCAATTCTCAAATACTAATGTTCACGGTAGTTAGACCGTAACATTTTGAGTGTAGAGAATCAATACATAAATGAATTTGTCTTATTAAACTAAGTGAAAAAACAATATAATATAGATCATGGTATCTTAATGGGTAATTACAAGGTTTTAATAAAGTTAGTTTGATTTCCCGAAAATTATGTTTAATAAATAGATGCTTTCATCTAGTCAACAATTTTAAATATTGGACAAAATTGTGAGTTTTCTCAATTATTACAAATCATAAATAAATAAAATGAACATAATATAATTATTACATAAACAAAATAAAAGAGTAAATTATAATTATTTTTTTATTTTATTTTGATATCTTTAATTCATCTCCTAAATGAATACTAAAAACTCAATAAACTATTAATAGTAATTAATCATTAGCCGACAAAAATGATAATGAGAAGAAGAAAAAAAATAAAGCTTACTCTTGCCAAAGTAATTGCTTTAACTCACCCACTCCATTTTCATTCTATAAAAAGGGTATAAGGCCAACCCTTTAACATATATCACATATCGGATTGTTGATTTTGAAGCTTCTTGCATCATTCCTATTTTCATCCTGGTATTTTTTCCTTTTATCTTATTAGACTTTTAAAGTATATAAATGTTCATCTTACCTTCTTTTTAATTGTATTTGTATGTATATTTTTGTTATCTAACAATTCATGACAAACACAACTAACATACTTTAATAATGAGTGACAGAAATGAAAGTTGTATTATAGGGTTGACGTGGCAATCTTTAGGTCTGATAGGAAAGTAATCTATAGTAATAAATACCCGATTCTACTATAATGAATACAATAAATACATGATTCTGTTATAATGATAAATGCTTGATTCTGACATAATATCTTAATAAATGATTGATATAGGGAATAAAACCCAACCCTTGAGGCCCTTTACTACATCTATAAATACAGGTTTGGTCACAACACAAAATGTACTTCTAAACTCTATTCCATATTCCCTGCACACTCTTACCCTAATCTGACTCGAGCGCGGTCGCTAACAGTGTTACCAACATCACCACCAAGTTCATGTGTGTCCACTGAGCTCAACCAAGATAATAATAACAACAATAATCTTTGATGCCCTAACAATCCTGAAGTTGTTTCTGTGATACTAGTGGGTTGTCCTAATTGTCTCATGTATATCATGATCAATGAGGCTAACTACCAGTGTCCCCAAATGCAAGAACACTACTTTAATTTATTTTCTTGATGACAAAAATCCTGTCGTGAGGAAGGGATAAAGTATTAGACACCGCTAGTGTCATTCTTGCATTCTAATATTAAACTAAAATTATCCTCTTTTTAAATATGTTTTTTAAGTTATCTTTATTTTATCTTTTTCTTTAAATACTTTATGTGAGAAATACTATTTACTCAACTTTTGAAACTTTTGACTTTTTATGTTAAAAGATTGTAGAAGAGTTTAAAGTAGACAACATTGCTTCTCACATATATTATATGTAATAAATTGTCATCTCACATATATTATATGTAATAAATTGTCATCTCACTAGGTTGATCATTTTAAATATTTAGTTTTTCTCTTTTGTTATTGTCAATAAATCATGTAAGTTTGACCATACAAAATAAATAAAATGAATGCAAGATATTTTAATTATCTATCTTTGAATTTCTTGTTTAATTTATGTATGAGTAAGATTATTTTATTTTTTATTTGAATTGGAATAGTTTAGAGTTGTAAACATGCTCTTAATTTGTTTTTATCACTTTCTTTATTTTAAATTCAATCTCTAACTCATAAAACAATATTGACAAATAAATATATATAGACAAAAATAAAAAAATAATAATTTTGAATCTTTTCAAAATATATGTTAATATTATATTCTATTTATTTTTCAAAATAAAAGACATTTTAAATCTTATGGATACGAAGGATCAATATTTGAATTAACTTAATTTTAGATAGGATACAACACCGCATCATCATCTTAAACTTGCTGGGATTATTACACTTAATAAACAGTTGTCTCTTTATATTAAACATATTAAATATTATTTCATTTACAATTTATTATTCAATCAATATAAATAATACAAACCTAATTAGTAATTAAGCGAAAATAACAAATGGGCTAATTTTATCTTAATACAAGATAGTATATTCGACAAATAAGTGAGGCCATCTTTATTTTAACATTTAATTTTGACCAATAACAATGGAAAAAATATTTGACATTGTCAAGTAACTAGAATTTGAAGTGCTTTCATCTCATTTTTCTTATATATAGTTAAACCTTCTATTTCAACCCTTAGTTAATACTAACATACGTTGAAACAATTTTGGCACCTAATTATTAATACACAAAAGTAGAAAAAAAAGGAGAAATAAATTTAAATTTCATCTTGGTATATCATCTTAAAGCCTTAAATTTTCACAAAAGCAAAAGTAGCTAATTGTTAAACTATATATATATATATATATACATTTTTGCTATTTTTTAGATTCAAATGGAGCTTATGGCATCATTATGAACAACAGTAAAAGATCAAAGCACTTAAGACAGGTTTAGTGTTAAAATTATTCCCCCTAAAATTGTTAATTTGATTTATATCCTATATTAATATTTCATTTACTTTGATTTTATTTTTCACGAGGATGATCTTGAAGATTTGAATTTGAGACCTGCGATGATAAATTGTAACTATGTGAACCTCAACGTTCTTAACACGAAACATTTCTGAAAAAATAACCAAGCATGCATTTATTTTAAAGTTGAGTTGAATTCATTTTAATAAAATTATTTTTAAATTACTAATTATAATTAAAGTAATTTTGATAATGAATTGTACATTAGAATATATATATATATATATATATATATATATATATATATATATTCAAAGGAATTCATCTTGTAGAATGGTCAAATGGACACAGTTGAAATCCTAAGCATAATGACAGACAAGTAACAAATGATGGGAGATAATCTAAATTTTGTTTATATAAATTTATTAATAAATTTATACAAAAAAAAGTTATATTTTGCACGAGTTTCTTTCTCTATTTTTTTTGGGCAAGTATTCATAAATTAAAAAAAGTGACATTTTTTACCTCAAAGTAGCTTTTAAATTACTGTGAGCTTTTCTAATTGAACAACTTCCTCTAATCTATCTAAAAGAATTTCTATTACAAAAATCATAAATTGAATCATAAAATTAATAAAAATGATGTTACACAGACACTGATAAAATGAAATTAATGTCATGTGAGATAATGAGATCATCAAAATTAAATTAAGCATGATAATATCATTCTTCTAACGTGTAACTCTCTAAAATGTTGAAAGAGAAGGACAAGAATTTGAGTGAAGCATTTAACATAAACATAAATGCAAAGAGTAATTGAGTTGATAGGAATAACGTGACGAGTATTTTGTTATAAATGCTGAACCATTTCATGTTAATGTTCTCTTATCCTCTCATTGGATTGTAGTGATTGGTCAACAAAAATCCCACAAATCCCTCATTCCACCGCTTTCATCTTTCTTCCAAACTTTATTTCATCAATTCATTTTCCTTCTATACCCAAGTAATGTCTTTGATGGGAAGATTTTCGAGTAAATTTATTATTTTTCAAATATTTTATAATAATATATATTGTTTCTATAAGAAATTTTAAGAAAAATTAAAATTTTATAAAAAAAATTGAATTATTTAAATTTTGGTGATTTCGAATTCTACTTAAAAGTAAGAATTTGAATTTTTTTTATTCTTATAAAAAACTTAATCAAAATTGGGACATTAAATAAGATTTATTTGTCAAAGTCACTTGGGGGAATATTTATTTCGATTAACATGTATTGAAAAATTATTAGAAATTTCAATTAAAAATGTCGCAAAAATAATTTTGATCAACATTTGAACAATTACTCTTCGTTCTACTAAAAAAACTTAGCTAAAGTGAATTAATAGAAAATTATCAATATTAATTAAAATAATTTTAATAAATTTAAAAAATAAACACCAATGAAAATCTAGTTAAAGAATTATTAATATTGATATTTTTATTATTAACTATTATTTAATATTTAAATTATTTTTGCATTTAATAATAATTCAAATATTTTATCTAAATGAAAGTAAAAATAAAAATTTTCTAAATTTAAATTGATTTATTATTTAAATAAAATATTAAAAAAGATAATTTAAATTTTATTACATTTAAATATCTTAAAAGTCATGAAATTATTTATATGAACGCAGGCCACGTTCATAAAGTGGCATGGCTATCAATAGCAATTTCACAAAGCCGAAAAGATTGGCCAAGGTTTTCCCAAAATTGCAGATTGCTTATGGAGTGATTCTTCTGCACCTCCATACTTTTTCAAAATTCTCATTTTGAATATAATAAAAAGATCAAAATATTCTTCATCTACACTCTCTAGTGTAAAAATTTTGAAATACATTGCGGGTTCTACAACCCACAATATAAAATTTTTTGAAACACATTACGAGTTGTACAATCTGTAATATATTTAAAAAAAAAATTTAACTCACAATGTATTTATAAATTATTTTGTTTTGCAAATTATACAACCAGTAATCTGTTATGGTATAGTGGTTATCACCTTAGTCTTACACATTAAAGGTTTCAAAATTTCTACACTATGAATTATAGATAAAAGATATTTGGGTCTTTTTATTATATCTAAAATGAAAATTTTGAAAAACTATGGAAATGTAGGAAGTCGTCGTGGAGGTGCAGGAAGAATCACTCTTGCTTATGTATGGACCAAAAGGGTCCGTTCTGTTTCGGCCCACTCAGTTATGGCTTCCTAAATTTTCTGTTTAATACAAAACTGTTATATTATTACATCCTCAACATTTTCTTTAATACATGTATCGTGCTGTCGTATTTTTTTATTTAAACCTTTAAACTTGTAAATAATTAATTTAAAGACAAAGAAAATCAAAAGAGATTATTGCTTAAATTATTATAATTTAAAAGACAAAACTATTGCGTAAAATGTTGTTTTTATTGTTTAATGTATTTTTTATCTCAATATTTTATTTAAATAATTAAAAATGTATGAGGATTAATTACTATTTTATATCATGTAATTTATTCGTCTATTTCATGAATAAATAGTCTATGTTAATAAATTTGGTCAATTTAATTTAGTGAAATTTCCTTTTTTCTATTTTTATTGATGTAAGTTAATATGAGTTTAAGATAAGATTATTGGATTGGTTTAGTGATAAATATATAATATAAAATAAATAAACATTAAATTTATTTAGTGTTTCAATGACTGTGATAGTAACTATAGTAACCGAAAATTGAATGAGTGAATTGTGATATTAATGTGACGATGATAATAATAATAATGATAGTAAAAATAACTGTGATAATAAGGACCAGGTGACAATAGTAATGATAGTGAGAGTAATAATAATGGTAAATGTAATGGTAATGATAATTAATGTAGTTGAAATTAGTAGGATTGTGGAAAGCTCATTGGACTAGTAAATTATGAAATCATAACACCCATATTGGATTTTACTCTTTTAAATATATATATATATATATCAAAAATAAAAAATAAAGTATGTAAGGATGTCTTAAGAAAATAAAATAAATGAAAGATGCATGTGCCTTTACTTTTTTAAAAAAAAAAATTGTAATAGGAACTCATTCAATTTAATCAACAAGGTAACAAAAAATACTAAGTAATTTCTAATTGGGTTTGATTTTTTTTAATTTTAATTGTATTAATTTAGTTGCTGGGAGTAACAACATATACATCAGATAAAATTTCAATAGCATTAAATTTTAATTAAAATTAGGCTTTAAGTCATCTATCTAATAAGTCGGATGAATAGTTGATGCAATACAAAGAATAATACAAAGAAAAATCGTGATCTCACATTTTTATAATTTTATTCAACAATTCATATGATTCTGTTAATATACAATATTGTATGAAATTTGAACCACATACAATATGTACAATTCTATAATTTTACAATTAAAATCTCGATTTTAATTACTTTGAGAATAACATTGATAATAAAGAGACAATATCTAGACGTAATAACAATGGTGACATTGACAATGATATTAACAATTGTGATCCTATTTGTGGTTATGACATTATAATGATAGATGAAGATGAGATGATGATAATGACAATAATAATGATAATGGTAACAATGATAAATACAATGGTAAGAGGTGGACACAATTTTTAACAACATTGATAGAACTGTTAATGTTAACTTAATATGTATATGTTAATGCTTTATAAGTTAAAATGATATTGTGTATTTGCATCCTCTAAATATATAATATACAATTTTTAACATTTTAAATTATTTTTTGAACTTTTATTTTTTTTTTCATATGAAAAATAGGTCAAAAGAGACACAAATTGAAATACTAACCCTAATCAACATATCATCACATGACTCACTTTATATATAAAAAAATACTCTTTCATATAAAAGAGACTAATATTTCTTAGTTTATACGAGTTATTATAAATATATCAACGTGAAATAAAGGTATTTGCATATCTATAATGTTATATTATTTTTTTAGTATTGCGAGATATATAAATTGTTTAAAAAAGTAAATAAAAAATTTTCTATTTATAAAATATTCATAATCGTGAAGCTTATTCTCTTTATCAAGAAACATTAATAATTATTTGTCATGACAAAAAATATTATTATAATTATAAGAACAATTATTTTGTTGTAATTATAAATAATATTTAAGATAAAAATCACTTTAGGATGACACTTATTTTGTAATTAGATGTAACAATTACATAATAGTTAGACAAATTAGAAGTAAATTTTGAAATAAATATTTATTCTTTATGTTACAAGAAACAAAATACATAAAAATAAATGACTTTCTCTACTCATTCTATTCCACAAATATAGTTAACAGAGGTGAAACAAGTTAAATTTTAAATAAATTTTTATGATATCTCATATACGTTTCTTATAATTATGAATATTTGCTAGATTATCTTACATGTCTATACTTAAATTATTACATAAAAAATATAAAAAAAACTAATTAAATAAATAAGGTGTGTATGAATACATCTTAAAAACCTATAGGTTGTTGTGTTTGGTTGAATCAATATGGATGATTTTGTAGATGAAAAGATTTGCAAAGATGTAATTAGAGATTAACAAACACCAATTGTAAGTGTGTTAGAAATTACCAAATACAATGATTTTGAAATTTACAAAACGTCACTTGAACCATCTTCCACAAGAATCAATTAGTAATTTCATAAACATATTAATTAAAAAAATCTATAACATCTATCAAATCATTTTTAAATTTTCACAAATATTTATTTCAAATCTATTCAAATTTTATCATCTATCAATTAATCCAAACAATATTACCATAGACACACAATCTACTCAAATTCTTTCAAATTCATTCTCTCAAATTCAATTCCTAATCAAATAAAGTCATAAAAAATGTATAGTTTAAGATTATTGAATTTGTGAGAAAAATTTAAAGTAAATAATTAAAAAAAACATCAAACAAATTCTGAAATCAACAAAGTGATAGGTTTATACCTTATTATAAAATGAAAGATGGAGGGATCCGTTAATATATTTATTTTTGTGAGAGCGAAAACTATTTATTTTTTTTATTAACCCTTTTTGTTTGGGAATAATGGTTTGTTGAGTTATTAATATTCAATTAGGGAATGAAGTAAAAAAAGTTAAATAAAAAGATAATTGTAATAACATGCATTTTACTCTTATATTGTTGGGTAATAATTATAATGTTCACACTATTTATTTTTCAGCTTGCATTGATTGAAAAAATGGACTATTTCATCAAACATGTAATATTGAATCAATAAAAGGATATATTTATTAAACATAACTTATCGGCAAAAGAGAACATTATTAAATTTTTTTAGTTACACATTAAGACTCCATAAGCATGAGACTGTATCCTTCAGTACTAATTAATTATCCCATAGCCCATTAAATAATTCTCCCTTTGTAAAAGACTATTTCATTCATACTTTGATTTCTATCATCAAAATGCTATGATCTATTTACTTTCAGGAACATAGTCTTAAAGCTATTTTATTTATTATTTACTTTTTTTAGTGCTCTATAATAATGAAATTTTTATTTTTTTATTTAAAACAACAGTATGGAACATTTTTTTTACAGTGTACTGGTTGGTACTCAATATTTATTATTTTTAATTTTAATTTAAAATAATTTTCAAATAAAAAATTCAGACAGACATAAGATATCTAATGATTATATTTCATTACAAAACATCTTAAATCTTAAAATAAAAACAAAAAACTATTTCCTTAAAACTCTATCATTGTTGATTAATAATCAAATCGTGGGAAAATAAAGGGTTGTTTCTTGTGTTGTTCTGAGTTTCTAGGTTATAACCACATTCTCACTATTGGAAATCACTATTATTCACAAAACCCTTTAGATCCCACATTGGTCGGGGAGTTTCAAAGAGGAACGAAGCAGAGACATAACCATACTCTGGTGCTTCTAGAAGCTTCCCTTCATCACTGTCCTGCTACACCCTTCAGGCCTTTCATCGCTGTACTGAAACCCTTTGACCATTTTTGTGTCTTTTGGTTAGGGTTTGTTTATACTCTTTAGTTATGCGTTCTACGTGTTTGATGAAATTCCTGCTCCATTTCAAAATCGTGCTATTTACTGTGTTAATGTGGTGTTTTAATTTGTAATGTTGCAGATGTCACTTTATATTGGTAATCTGTCAGAACATTCTCGAAGAGATGAACTTGAACGTGTATTCCGTCGATTTGGGCAATGTAATGTTCAGTTGAAACGAGATGGCTATGGCTTTGTGGTATTTGATTTCCCTCCTGATGCGGAGAAGGCTCTGAGAGCACTGAAAGGTAGAAATATATGTGGGGAGGAGTTGACGCTAACGTGGTCCAAAAAACAGCCGAATACACATTTTTCTAGAATTTCTAGGGGTTGTGGAAGAAGAAACGCGAATGAGTTCAGAGGGAAAACGGGTTTCAGGGGATGGTCGAATCAGAAGATTGGAAGGGAAAATTCTGTGGATACACTGATGAGGAGAGGGGATATCGTCATGATGATTTTAAGGATTATGTTGGGGAGGAAAAGGATTATGGGGGAGACTTTGGTGATGAAGGCGGTGGAATTATTCCCAAAACGGAGGAAAATGATAGATGGGGTGAGCCAGTTCAGGACCTGGTTGACAACGGGAATGGAAATGCGATTGAGTTTGACCGTTATGAGCCTTATCAGGGCCATGACAGGAAGTATGAGAATGAAGATTATCATGCTGGTTACTCTGGTGGTTCTCCTGCAGCCAATTCCCAAGAGAATGTGAGCAGAGCACATGTTGTTGAGGGTACCTCAAATCGTCCAAGTGGCTCAAAATTCCATCAAACTTGTTTTAGATGTGGTGATCCTGGTCATAAAATGCGAAATTGTCCGAAGGAACATTCTTCACAGTGGAGATACAATAGGTTGGGTGTTCGGCAAAATAGTAGAATAGACAGGAGCCATGAAGATGAGAATAAATTTAGATTTGCTTTCCGGATGAAGCTGCAGTCTAGTGGGGATGCTTTAACCAGGGAAACGTATCGGCATCAAAGAAAGGAATATGGGGAAAAAAAGCGAAGCAGAAATGAAATAGAATTGCCTAGAAGGTATAGAGCAAAGATACGCAACAGATCAGTCTCATCCTCTTTGCCGTCTGATTACTCGGCATCTCGCTCTCTTTCAAATTCTCAATCTTCCAAGTCATTGCAAAAGTCCAGTTCCCGTTCTAGATCAAGACCAGTGTCTTCTAGATCACATTCTTCATCATCAAAATTAAGGTCTCTATCCGTATCACTCAATTAGCCTTCATCATCTCCAAATAAAATACAGTTAAATTCAACAAGCTCATCCATTAATGGCACTGCTGTTGAAACTGTGGATCAGTTACCTGCATAGGGGCAGCAAATGGGTGGCTATAAAGTGGAGTTGGAGAATTCTCAATCCAAGGACACAGGTGTTGCTGTAAATGGAAAAGCTGCAGCAGTGGGTGACACATTTGTGTATGCTGTGGAAAAGAGCCAAGTTGTACAGGAGGATAATCATGAAAATCATATCTTCTTAAAATCATCTGACAGAGTTACTGATCTAAATGAACCTCCTGTTAGGAATTTATCTCCAGTTATAGTAAAAGAGACGGAGGGTCTTAGTCATACTGGAAAACATGTATCGAATCCTTCTCCTGAAACTAATGTCAATCTCCATCCTGACATTTCAACCATTGTATCTATGGAGGAGATGCACATGGTTCTCAATAATTATGGCTTGGAACTTCTGAAAGACGATGAAAACAATTTAACAGTTGATGCCTTCTCTGGTTGTGCTCGGTTATGGCCTTGGCATCTTGTTTATTACCGTAAGTTGAAGAAAGGCCCAATTTCAACTGACAATTATGCCAGACGGGTTGCTCAGAATCAGGAATTCGGCATTATAGACAAGTATATAAGAAGCAGTAGCGGATGGGGAGAGTTTGATCTTCAGAACTCGTAATTGTTCTTTATTGTTCATACTGCTAAGATGATGCCCTTTAGATTTATTCTCGTGGGAGCTACATGTTTTATACTGCCTTTTCTAGAAGGCTCGCAATGAATTTAGATGTGATTACTAACTTCTAAAAAAGGTAATATGCCCATACTATAACTCAGCGTATTTCTTTGCTTACCTATGCATTATGTGTTGTATGTTGTTTATGTCACACTCTTCACATTATTTTCCACAATTGTTATCAATGCTTGATGGATGTTGATTATTCTCCACAACCACAAATTTTCTTACACATCCAATGTTCCACTAGAGTGACAGTGCATAATAGGAAATCATTATTATGCATAAATTAATATGACATTTCGGAAATTAAAATTGAAAAAAGATCTCTTATGTCTGAACATAACACCGAAACAAAAAAAGTGAAAAACATATCAAATGCTGTAGAAAAAGGATAGACCTCTCTCACTATTTGACTGTGGATAGAACATAAATAAGAAAGTTGATCGTGAAATTAGATTGACACTTTGTTGAAAAGCTGTTGATTCAAAAAAGATGATATTTGGTCAGTGGAATTGATATAAGTGTGTGTATAGACATATTTGAATTTGGGCACAGGCAAATAAGATGTACCAAAAACGCACAGAAATTTATAATGTGTCATTTATGAATACACCGAATAAGCTTTTAGAAAGTAATGGTTACCATCACAGAGGGTGAGAAGATCTAGATTTAGAGGTTGAAAAGAGGATCCTGTCATTATGCACTTACTGGGAAGAGGTCTATCGTGTTGCGAAGATGACTACTGAGCATGAAGTTTTCAAAGGATAAAGGTTACAATAAATTAATTAACCTGACCTTAGTCTATATTGCCTTTGCTGGTGGGCTATTTGGGACTGAATCCGAGCTAGATCCAGCCATATTGATGTCCTGTCCCTATAAAAGTGAAATAGGGCACCACCCACTCCGGTACATCCAAAAGTTTCATATCACATAGAATTCAACGCCTAAGATAGTTAATACACTCATCATCACCCTTAGTTCACTTAAATATCTTTTAAGGACAAAAATGTAGTTCTACAATATTTTGGATGTGATGATTGACTTTGAAGATGTCATATTAGTGGATCTGAGGTTGGAACATTGATGAATCACTTGTTGTCTAGGGTATTGATGCAACACTTTTCCATCATAAATGATAGGCATCTCCTATACCTTCATTTCAAATTGTTATACCCACTACAAAGTCAGTGAAATTTGTCACTACATAGAATTGTTATGATACTGGAAAGTTGGTTGTGACGTCATTTCCATTTTTGTGAGTGGATGGATTATGATAAAGCACAAGTCATTGTTCAATCATATAACATTATAACAAAACTATAAAAACCAGAATAAAAGACTGCATAAAATTATTGTTGCATATTAGTTATATTTTGAGCTATGCTTTCTTGGTCGGCATCAAATGTCTATTTGAAAAGTTTGACTGATATTTAGTTTTCCTGAAATCTCCCTACGTTGTTTTGGAATCATATCTGATGATATTAGTCACATAATAGTCATCTTCAATCACTTGATCAGTCATATTTGTCAGTTGCTTCATTTTGGATCTTCCATCATATGAAAAAAAGTTACATTCTTCATAAAACTGTGATTGCATATTGATCCTCTTATAAAAGTTTTCAATTGCATGGATGTGACTATAAGAGCACATTTTTTTTTTTCATTCTTCTAGGGTTGCACAGGGGGGCGGCGGTAGGAAGGACTTTTTCTCTGTGGAGAGAAATCTAGTTTTTGAAGAACGTAGTTGTTTGACTCTTTGTTAATCTTTGAACCTGAAACATTTTGAATATTTTGGCTGCCAAAACTCACTTTTGGGTGATTGATGATACATTTGTATCATTTCCATATTACTTGTATTAAAATCTGGATTTATACGTGTAATTGGGAGAAATGATTAGATGGTTCTAGACTGCTATCAATGCTAATATTATAACATAATCAACTTTTATTAATTTATTCTATTTATCACTGTGTTTCTGAGATCAATCAAATACTGTTTAAAATCGGCATCCTCTTATAGCTGGTTCGGCTTTACTTTTCTTTCAAGGGTGCGCTTTTTCATGAGGCTACAAATTGTCTGGATTCACATTTTCATTCATAAAATGTGATTATTTCAGATAAATATGGCAAAATAACAAATAATTGATAGAAAATTTTCAGCTGACATGCTTAATGGTGTGTTTCTATAGCTACTGAAATCACTTAGTTCCCAAAACCATGGTAAAGAATTTAAAAAATAGGATTAAATTTGTTTTTGCTTTCGACTCGGAATTATAATTGATTGAGGAAAAATTGAATCTAATCAAAACACAGGATAATTTAATTAACTAAAAGTAAATAATAATAAAAAAATAATATTAACTCCCTTGAAGTTTATTTTGTCGTCCCTAATACATATGCGTGTCACATAGTCTGACAGTTGAAGCGATATCTTGTTTGTATCTTGGAAAAATATGGTCATGCATTTATAAAATTAAGGTGAAGGAGAGAAATATTGTCTTCCTATTTTGAGGACGGTGGGTTTTGGATTAATCAGACTCGGTTTTCTGCTATTGATGACTTGATTAATGCATTCATATTTCTCTTTTGACATAATCTATTGGCTTTGTTGGGTATTGATGTTTAGGGAGAACAAGAAAAGTGAATAAATTTTATCTAAAGGTTTTGTAATTCTATATAATTTGAAATTTCATTTTAAAATTATATTCTTCACATTTTGGAATACATTTTCTATTCAGATTATACATTTTAAATACATTTATATTTTATTTGAATTAATTTGAAATACAATTAGTTTTATTTTAAACAAATGTTTTTTTTATTTTAAAAATAAATAATTTATTTAATAAAAATATATTTTTAATAGAAAGAATATTCAAGTAAACATTCTGAAATAGTGATAATATTTCATATATTAATAATCAATTTCTTTTAGCAATGTTAAATTTAAAAATACAAAACCTAAGTATTATAACTATCAGAAAAAGAAGCGGGAGAGAAAATAATTAGAAGGTATGTTAAATAGAAATATAAGAAGGGGTAATTTAGTCTTTACAAAAAGTATTTGGTGAAGTTGAAATTTATGGAGGGTGTAGAATGCAGACTGCCTGATAGATGATACCAAAATTTGAGTAGCTACAGAGTGATTCTTCCTCCACTCCATAGTGAATTCATCTCTGTAACTTAAAAAAAAGACAAAAATAATTCTCATTATAACTAAAAATATTTTGTATTGATATGGTATAATTTATTATTATAAAATTTTTTGTATTGTGAGTTGTATAACTTATAATGTATTTAAAAATTAATTTATTAAAATTAATTTATTACAATTTGTGTAACTTGTAAAGAAAAAAAAATTTTTAAATTATTTTTATTTTTTTATTCAAGATTAAAATAAAAATATATTAAAATTATAGAAGTGTTGAAAGTCACTGTAGAGGTTTAAGAAGAATCACTCTAACAAGTTCTTTTCTTACCGCTTTCGGACTTAAAAGCCTTCCTTCTACTAAATCCTGTTGATAGTTACTTCCTCCACCATATAATTGCTTATTGTAATAAATTATTTTATAATTTATTATTTTTATTTTAAGATTTATATATTAAATAATTTTTGTTCTCTCACATACTTAGAAATATCTCTATCATATATGTAATATACATTTTAACTACACCATAAATATAGACAATTACTTACTATATAATATCAATTTTTGTTTTTTTAATAAATTAAATATTAATGGTTATTTTATTTTTTTAATTTTATTTTTTAAGAGATTGTTAAAATGAAATATTTTATTATTAAGATATTTACAACTTTAGTTTGTTAAAATGAGATATTTATAATTTTTAATTTGTTAACATTTTTTTTTTCTTGATTACACTTAAGTTTAACTCAATTGAGGCAGCTGCTTACAAGTTGCTTCATATACTTAATAAATTATTAATTTTTCAAAAATATCTTTTGTTATTTATTTTTAAATTTATTTGTTAAATAATTGTTTTTTCTCAGCACACGGTTCATTCACGTTAGATAAAAGCAACTAAATTAAAAAAAATTAACGTTTTTAAATTAATAAAGTAAGAATTTTTATTCTTTCTTTTTTTCGATAGTTTCTTTACTCACTTTCTTCTATTATGTTTTTATTATATTACTTTTTTCTATCATATTATTTATTTTCTCTTTACTCACCTTCTTCTATTATGTTTTTATTATATTCCTTTCTTCTATCATATTATTTATTTTCGCTTCATCAATAGATATTAAAAAAAAATTAAATTATAAGAAAACAAAAACTAAAATGTTCATACAGATAACTTTAGTTAGAAAGTAAAGATAACAAGAAGGATTTATCTCTGGATTCAAGCTAAATGGTTCCTCTGTTGTTTCAGAGAGACACCATTTAAGCAGTAAAATGTTGAGGAATTTGATCCATATATAGTACAAGCAATCCATTAGAATCTTTGCAGATTAAAGCTGTGTAGTCTTGTCTTCTACTCTTGTTCAACTGATCTTAACTATATATGGCTTTAAAATTTAAGTTTAACTTTCGTAACTATAATAATACCAGTGGATTTATATGTGCATTTCACAAGTTGTTTTAGTGCTGTTATTTTTTTCTATCCAAAGGATTTCTCATTTTTTTCTACTCAACTCCCCCATTAAAACAATGGTTTTGTAATTTTTTATTCTTTGATATAAATGGATTTCAGATTGCACTTATAAATTCATAATGCATCGTCATGTTTATTGAGTTATTTCTTGGCTTCATTTTATTTCCGTCGTGGATGTTCGCATTGGGTTTGAGATATGGTTGGTGTGTTGTTCAGTTGATGTTCTCTTTTGTTCTGCCAGGCAGATTACCGCTTTTTAAAGTTACTTGTCTATTTTCTAAGGTCCTTGTACGTAATATAGGTTGTTTCTCGAATATTATTCATTGATCCATCAAGTAGATCTGTTGGTTTGACGCTGAATCCTCATCTTGTTCAGAACAGAGCCCCTCCTTTTGTAAGTATTCTAGCTTATATATTGTTGATGGGATATTTCATTCCGTGGAATGGATTCTTTAACTGTTTTTTCTTCTCTTTCCAACCAGTAATTGCCCTTCAATGTTGTTAAATGATATATTTCTTGGTTTGTGGCATTCATAATCAATATACTGATTAAAACATGTTTAGATTAACTTCAATAATGTTTTAAAATTTTAATATTATTTGTAGGAATTTTATGCAATGACTGGAAATGCATTTGTAATTATTAGAAAGTGAGTTTAAGTCTAATTTAACCTTACTAAACCAACTTGTAAAGTGAGGTTTTCCCCATTTATATATTATAAATTGGTCTTATCTCTATCAATGTGAGATCTCTATTCATTTTGTGCATGAGACTTGATATTTGTGGCGGTCTGATAATGGTCTAATGGCGTGTGCATGATAAATGTAACAAACTCTGCTAGGATAGACATTGATACTATATTAGGAAGTGAATTTAAGACTAATGCAGCATTACAAAACCAACTTGTAAAATGTAGTTTGCTAGCTCTGATATACCATAAATTGATCTTATCTCTAGGCTATGTGAGGTTTCCTACAAAAATAATCCTAAAGTCATTTCTAATAAAAGGGAAGATGACTTCAATAGGTCTCTACTATAATAATGTCATTTCCCATTGATCAATGAATTGGTTACATCGTTGAATATGCATGTGTTGCAAAGCCGAGAATTCTCTACACTTTCTGATATGTGTGGGGAAGCCAGAAAGAATGCTGGGAAATTTACATAGAAAAAGCGAGCCTTTTTAAAAATGGTTGAATCTTACTGGTATAGTGATTTTAATAATCATATAAATTTGAGAATTCCAATAAATTATAAGTAGTTTGCATTTGTTATTCTTCCTGTGTCTCAATGATAATAGAAGTAGGATTATCACTGATATAAAATTCTTTGCCTATATTGTTTCTGGTGGTTGAAGTTGACGTGAAGCTTTATTTCCTGGTGTTTGTGTAAGGTGCTATAGTATTTTAGATTTACAATTTGAGGAATAATTTATTTCGTAATATCTCTGCTTTTCTCTCTTTCCTGGTGTTTGATGTTGGTAGTCTGTTTTTTTAAAGTTGGTAATCATTGTTGCATTTTCTAGACTGATGAACTGACTTTGTCGTGCAGCATGTTAAAATTGGAGATATATATGACAGCTCAAAGGTTGTAAGGGTGGATAAAGGATCAGGACTATTGCTTGAAGTTCCATCAATTCCGGAGCCAACTCCAGCTTTTGTCAGTGTAAGTAGGGTCTGCACTAGTTTTAATGGTGTATAGTTTTACAGTATGAAATATGAATGTTCAACTACATTACAATAACAATAAACCATACATGACCAAGGAAAAATGTAAAAGGTCTTTGAAATTATTGTTGACAGATATCAGATATTGCCGAAGAGGAGATCCAAAAACTTGAGAAGAAGTTCAAGGAAGGAAATCAAGTTCGAGTTCGGATTCTTGGGTTAAGACACTTGGAAGGAATCCCAACAGGAGTTTTGAAGGTTGTCATTGTACTAACATTTAATTTCCAAAAGATGATAAACATTTGTAATTGAATGATTACAGTACCTTTTTTGTTGGTATTCCACTTGAATCATAAACTTTTTATTTTGGTCATTTTGTTTGGAGAGTGGAATACAAAGACTGTGTTTCACATGTAGTAGTATTAACGGCAGTTAAGTTGGAGCTTTATCTATTTATGATTTACTTGTTAGGTGACCAGCTATGGTTTATACTGGCCAGTGTCAAGTTATGATACACTTATATAATTTAGTCTGGGTTCTGTATCTGCACATCAATTTTCTGTTTGAATGTGATGACCTTTTCAAAGTAGAAGCAATATAATTTGGTTTTTCTATATTCAATATATATTTTTTATAATGACTAGTTCATTAATGTTAAACATGTTCTTGAACATGCAAAGTGATTACACTTGTTACCCATTTTTTTGGGAAAAGAAAAAAATAATTTCAATGCATAAACTGAGGTACTATGTTGTTTCTATGTATAACGAATTACTGTGCGAACATATTATTAAATTTGATGGCACATGGAATAATGCTGAATTAGTAGTTAGTAAGTGGTTTTCATTTAATCATCTTAATGTTTTCATATCATGCAGGCTAGTGCTTTGGAAGAGGGAGTGTTTACTCATTCTGATGTCAAGCCAGGCATGGTGGTGAAGGCTAAGGTTCTTTCAGTTGACAGCTTTGGTGCTTTAGTGCAAATTCCAGGTGGTGTGAAGGCTCTTTGTCATCTTCGGCATATGTCTGAATTGGAGATTTCAAAGCCAGGAAAAAAAATTCAAGGTTGTATTCTTGCTATGCATGCTTGTGCTTATTATTTTTAGTATTGTCATCTTTAATTTCTGTTGACAATATAATGTAGATTTGTTTTGTAGCATCCCTGTGGTGGGGTAGATTAGACATTTGTGCTGAAGTTTTTGCTATGTTAAAGGTGGGACCTGAATTGGTTTTCCGCGTGCTTGGTTGCAAGTCAAAGAGGGTGACAGTTACACACAAGAAAACCCTTGTATGTTTCTACATGTGAACTCTATAGTGATGGATTTCCATAAACTTTAGATTCTTTTCTTCCTATCATAACAGCCTTTAGTTCATGAAATATGTAGACCAGCATTTGTTGAAGCAACAGTGGGTGGGTGGGTGGGGGGTTGGAGGAAGTGACATAAAAACTTCCTTTTTCCGTTTACATTTATCAATATTGTTTGTCCATGCATTGTTTTCAATGGAGAAGAGATTTTGGGAGCATTTATTAATATCTCCCCACTGCACCCTAAATGACTGGTTCTCTATTCAATTTTGAATCAAATATATGATATTTTTACAGGTGAAATCGAAATTTGGGATTATTAGTTTATATGCTGATGCAACTGATGGTTTGATAACCCATGGATGGATAACAAAGATTGAAGTTCATGGATGCTTTGTACGGTTTTACAATGGGGTGCAAGGATATGCTGCTAGGCAAGTCTCAAATTTGTCTATATACTTGTATCATAATCACAGTCATTTATATTTTGATAGTTGCTTAAATCGTGTGACTGTAGCATCTGAAATTTCGTCTTCATTATTTCACTATTTCGTCTTCGACTAATTTCTTCATTCCGGCGTCATTGGTATAACATGAGATTTTATGTTTGAGGCCATTTTTCCTTTATCATGATAAAATTATATATAAAAGTCGTTTTGTGCCCAAAAAAAATTCTATCTATTTTGGAATTGCACGGGGGTTACAAATATATTTTCTGTAATATAATTTTTCTTCTCTTTATCTAACCGTTCTTTTCAATATTTCGTATGGTTTTGAAGGATGTTTTATTGTTTAATTTTGATCCATGTTGATGTTTAAATTGGATATTCTCTTTTGGGAACTCATTTTGGCCCTCAATACTGTTGTTTTTGGGGCCTTTCTTTTATGGTCAATGTTGAGATTATGCTTCCCCTTTTTAGAATGTAAAATAATAATAATACCTAACTTTGTGAGACCCACTCATCCTGGGAAGTCTATCCATTTCCATCTGCCCTCCTTGCTTTTCACTTCGTTGAACTTTGAAGTTTGAATAATGAACCCCCAACCTGTTCTTTTGTTTTTGCTACTCCGAACCTCAAATTTTATTGAATGTTTGATGTCTCCTATTTGAAAAAATATGGACGAATTTCTAATATTGTTAGTTTTGTTGACCTTTAAACCTAAGTCATTTTATTGTTAATTATAAATATATTGGTCATAAATTTAGGGCTTGTGCACTTACTACCCAAGAATAATGATTATGAAGGGTATTCGCATGACTCTGTTGGAGCCCCCGTATTGTTTACTTGACAATCAACTTTCATATTCTCTTGTGAGTGGAAAGAGTACCTGCGAGTTTCTTGCTATCTTAGTTGGCCCAATTTTAAATTGGAACAAGTCTCTAATTTCAGGCCTTTATTTATAGTTGTGTATTGCCTTCCTAAGATTATGTCGTGGCCTCTTGGAAACTACTGACTATATTATTTAATAAATTCCCATTTTGATGTGGATATTGATTTTATTCTCTCAAAAGGCCTATATTATGCAATATATTCATTGTTCTGATTTGATGTAAGAGCAGATTTGAACTTGGATTGGAGCCAGGTGCTGATCTAGGTACTGTGTATAATGTTGGACAAGTTGTCAAATGCCGGTCATAAGTTCCATTCCTGCTTCACGGAGGATCAAATCTTAGTTTCGTAATAAAGGCCACAAGGTTTGTATTTTTCCATTTTCTGCTTGTTAAGATCCTGAATCTGGAAATGTCTGCTAAATTTTTCAAGTGTGTAAATTGATAATCAAATTGTTACCAATGTGAATTAAAATGACAGGGTATCTGAAGATGATGTGGTTACCTTGGGCAGCCTTGTTTCAGGAGTTGTTGATATAGTTACATCCAATAATGTAGTTGTTTATGTTAATGCAAGTGGTTTCTCAAGGGGTACAATATCCCTGGGGCACTTGGCAGATCATCATGGTAAACATCTCCTTATGGTTGGTAAAGGCTTTTCCATTTTCTGCTTAATCTTAATATAATTGCTAATAATAACTTCTTGTTCTGTAGGGCAAGCTATTCTGATGAACAAACTATTGAAACCTGGATATAATTTTGATCAACTACTGGTTCTAGGTACAATTAAAATGTTGAGGACATTCTATGTAGTATCCCATGTCATGACAAGGTTGATGCCTGTACAAAACTATTAACCAGGAATTGTTAATGATTCTGCGTTTTAGTTTACAATTATAAGTAAAACTCTGATGTTTTTGTTTATAAATATACTTTACCTAAAGTATCAGAAAAATAGGATATCAATTGTTTACATAGTGACATCAAAATTATTCATAATTTTATTGCCTTTGTGCTGTGTGTGAAACAGAAACTTTAACATAATTTCTAATGTTACTCATTAGATATGAATGGGATGTACGCTTATTGTTCTGTATTTTTCTTTTCCGTGTCATTTATCAAGTTGATAACTTTCATTATAAACCTACAATTATTAATTTTATTTTTTATTTCAATGTAGATATGTTAAGGGAAACAATTTGATTCTATCTGCCAAAAGCTCTCTTGTTATCTTTTGTTGGTTGGCTATTATAAAGCTATTTTTGTTATACCTAGTATGTAACAGCTAGGAGGCCTTATTTGTGATTTCTCAGAGTTGTATTGTCAATTACTCTTTCTCTACATATATGTATACACACACGGCAGCGGAGTGTAGGAAAACATTGTTTTTCAATCTGTAACCTTCAACTAGGTAGTAGGGTGGGTTCAATCCCTGTCCTCCCTCCATTATTGTGCTGAATTCCCGCAACCACTGTCATATCGCTGGAAACGGCTGTTGTTGGAACCCTCTTCCTTCCTGAAGACTTAGGGTTTGTGTGCCTTGTCAAGCACAACCTAACCCATGTGGTTTCACGTCCAAACTATGGCCCTCATGTTCTCATGTGTCGATATCACAATCTGTCCTGTCACACACGTGCATATAACATGTCAGTATGCCACAGTTGGAATGTCACCACATCTCTTCTACAGGTCTTGCCAGAGCTTCCTGTGTCTGTTGCAGGCATCATCTTCCTGTAAGATTGTACTTAGTATGGCAGGTTGGCTTGTACATGAACTTCCTATATATTTTCTCTTTGACCGGATCTGTTATGGCCACTATTGGTTCTGTTGGGTCTGTTTCAGTCCTGTTTTTTCCATCTCTAGAACAACCACCATCACCACATTGAAACTGAAGTAAAAAGTTATTTTGGGATCAATAGAGAATAATACTCAATGGAAGGAGCTTGATTTTCAGCCATGTGCTGTGCTCTGGCAGTTTGTGGAACCACATTTTGAAACCCTTCTCTTCTTTTGGGAGAAGGGCATACATTATTTTTGCTAATGTAATACTATGTCTGTACAACTCAATAGAGAGATTAGCTTCTCGCAAACAGACGAACCATGGTATGATTAATCATCCTAGTTGTAATGGAAACACTGAAATTGTTATTAGATGTAATCAACTTGCAAATATTTCTACTAAATCATTAAATGACCTCAAGTTCAGTTTATAATGTTCCGTGCTTGGTACATACAATTTATTTGCTCCAAAAAGGGAGAATCTTTAGTAATGATTATGTTTTGTTGTATAGCTTCTATAAAGCTGTTTTCTTATCCCTAGTATGTCATAGACAATAACCCTTATTTATGATTAGTTGTATATTGTCAATTACTTAGATACACACACATCAGTGGAGTGTAGGAACACATACTGATTTTCAAACTTGTCGAACATATATGAATTGCTTCCAGCACTTTTTTGAAAGTCACATTTTTTTTTAAATTTACTTTTTAGTTTCTTTCTTGTCATTGACTGCTGCTAAGTTTCTGTTCTTTACTCTATGAATTGTCTATGGAGCAGGGTTATATATGTAACTTAATCGAGTCTGGCTGCTTTGTTCGTTTCCTTGGTCAATTAACTGGCTTTGCTCCAAGAAATAAGGTATTTCAGACCTACCTTTTCTTTCTCTTTTACACATCTCACTATATCTTAGGCACATGATAATTTCGACCTCATTCTATTGGTTTTGTATAGGCTGCAGATGACCAGAAAGCTAATATTTTGGAAGCCTATTACATCGGGCAATCAGTTCGTAGCAACATATCCAATGTTAGTATATTGAAGTCTGTAAGTATGATTTTTATGAAACTTAGTGCTGGCTAAAACAGTGTAACTTCTTTTTTATTAAACATCAGGTTAGTAGTGAAACTGGTAGAGTAACACTCTCTCTAAAGCAGACTGCATGTTCTTCAACTGACGCATCATTTATTCAGGACTACTTTCTCACGGATGAAAAGGTATGAACAATTGCCAATTAAATCTAATATTACTGACCCGCAATCTTACACTTTATCATTCTACTTAGGGGTGTAATTGGGTGCACTTAACCCACGAATCCCTGCCCACCCCAACATTTTTTTAAGTTGGGTTTGCTTTTAGTGCATCCAATTAGAATTGTGTTGAGAACTAAGTTCATGGGTTTCAATCCCCATGAGCACAACTCAACTATATAATATAGATGCGTTTCTACTATACATAAAAACAGTTTTGTTTTTAATCGTAGGAATAATGTTCTATGAATACTGTACTTAGATATTACATATCATACATGTTATTATTATTTAATTGTGTTTGTCTCCCTACCTAGAGACCTCATTACTAAGTTGTTAAACAAATTAATGGCATTTATTTTATGATTACTATTTAGATTATTCAATATCTTGAGAATTACTGTTGAGATTAATCAACCCAACCATCTGGGTTGCTAAATATAAAAAGGTAATATCCAACTCAATTGTGTTTAATTGGGTTGGGTTGAAAATTGAACTAGATTTAACCCTACCTGGACAATTTATGTCCCTAATTCTATATGTTCGATTTTTTGCATGCTAGCTTAAAGACATCTATTTTTGTGCTGTTTCCAGTGGTTGGTAAACATGTTAGGCCTTGTTGACTTACTTTAGGTCCAGGCCGTTTTTTTTCAATTTTAGAAGTAGATATGTATAGTACTTCTGTACGTTTTTATATATTTAGGTGGTTATGTTATTCTGATTAGAAAATGATATAGAAGTGTTCACTCTGTAATGCAACTAGATCAGGGGATGCAGTTTTAATGCACTTGTAGAATTTTACTTTCTTCTAGTGGCATTTTTTTGAGGTTGTTATATGTAGCTAGCCCTTTTAATAAACCATATCTGCAAATTTTGATTTGCACCTCCTTTCTTTTTATTAAATTTTGGAAAATACAAAAGTAAAAATTTAGCAGGAATGATTTGACATTATTATTGATTCTTGGATAGTTAAACGATTCTTGGATGAGTTGTCATAGCAAACAATGTAATGCTGTATATTTTTTATAATCATCAGTTCTCTTTATTTGCCTCCTAGCATAATTTTTCTCTTCTGTTTTCCCTTCTGTAATTATTTTCAGGTCCTCTCTCTTTTCACTTGCTTCTAATCTTGTGTGCATCTTTGAATTAGATTGCCAAGATGCAAAATTTGGGTTCTGGTGCATCTGATTTGAAGTGGCTTGAAGGATTTAACATTGGTGCAGTTGCAAAAGGGAAAGTTAAGGATGTTACGGATGTTGGACTTGTTCTAACCTTTGAAAAGTATAATGACGTTTTTGGTTTTATTACCAATTATCAATATATGTTTTCTCCTTTCCACTTGTTTTTTAGTTTCTAACTAATATGTTTGAGTGATTCTTACTCAACTGCATGTTCTGCCTCTCACTGTATTATTCGTTAGTGGCTGGTACTGTTTTGGAGGGTGGCTCCGTAGTGGAAGCATTGGTTCTTGATGTTGCAAAGGCAGAACGGCTTGTTGATTTAACTCTAAAACCAGAGTTCTTTAACCGTTCTCAAGAAAGTTCCATAAGTCGTATCAACAAGAAAGTAAACATTTTATCTTGCTTCTCACCCATTTCCTGTCTTCTCGCACATAATCACATTTTGGTCCCACGGGGCAGAGAAAGACCTTAGTAAATTTTTTAGTACAAGTTATATGCTGTCAGGCTATGGAACCATCTTTATGTAATTACTATTTAAAAATGAAAATATCTGGTTACACTATTTCTTTCTTCTCTCCAATAAACATTCCCTTTTTAAATGAAAAGAAAGTAGTTTGGATTTTTTTCTTGCTACGATTAAGGTTCCATAATCGGCATTCAATTTTGTGTTGAGAAGGGCAACCTTGTGCGTGATGATTTTTTCCAATATTATTTCTTTATTTTGACCAAATCAATGAAATATCTTGATTCCAGAAACGTAGAAGGGAGGCATCCAATCTATTGTTTCTGTTCACTGCTTAAAATGATGCATTTCTGAGGGAATGTACTGAGACCGAAAATGGCAGGGTTATATCTGTGGAGCCTTTTTCAAATCGTGTTGAAGTTACACTGAAGACATCAAAAGTTCCCAATACATCCAAATCCGAGATTATTGATTTCAGTAAATTTCACGTTGGAGATATTATATCTGGCAGGATTAAGCGGGTTGAGTCATTTGGTTTATTCATTGCAATTGACAACACAAACATAGTATTTCTGCAACCTTGGAATAGAAAGTATTATGATTTAAAGAAAATGAAGTTTATATTCTATATATCTCTTCTATGCTTTTAGCATTTTTATAATTGTATGCATCGTATATTGTTATTTAGTTTAATTTGATGCTTTTATTAACTTGGTTATCTCAAATGCTTACAGCTTTATCCAGAAAAGTTTATTCGTGGTTGTGATTATATTTATAATTATGATTATGCCTCTTAAAAAAGGGACAGCGATCAACTTGGTTCTGTGAGCTCACTTGATTATGCTTCTTCAATTACCTAGGTTGGATTATGCCATGTATCAGAAATTTCTGATAATCAGATTGAGAATATTGAAGCAGACTATAAAGCTGGAGAGAGAGTAAATGCAAGAATATTAAAGGTAAATCAGATATAAAAAGCTTTAGATATGCTACTGGGTTCTATGTTCTTTCCAGGAGATTATATGCCTGTTGGTGCTAATGTGAACAGGAACTTCTAGCTGTAAATGTGATTGTTTTTATTTTTCTTTCTGTGTATATTTTACAATCGGAAATGCTTTGCATGAGACCTGTTGTATCCTGTAATATGTTTCTTCTATCCACTCAGATGAATATATTGACGATTCAGAAAGTTGCACCATAATAACGGTAGATCTAGCAGACAACCTAAAATCCACAAGGGAAAAATTGGAATCCAATGGAAATCTGGACAAGTTGCTTGAATATAATTTATAATGAATGAAAGCAGTTGTAAATTTGGTGAGGCATAACAAAGTTGATAAATAACTAGAACACTTCTAAATGGTTTGTTAACTTGTTCAAACTCTAATTTATATCTTAATTATCATTAAATTGACTGAAATATTGAATTCTTATTTGTTAGATGTCAGCTAGGCTTTCTTGCTTGATCAGTGTGTATTAAAGTAAATTGCTAATTACTTGCATTTCCGTAATTATCATCAGGTGGATGAAGAAAGACACAGAATTTCCTTGGGGAGGAAGAATTCATATATGAGGGATGAACATTACTTCAGATAGCATCCAAGGAAGGATCAGATGAACTTATTGCAGATGGAATGAAGTCTATAACTTCTATGCATAGTAGTTTGCTTGAAACCTCAACTATAGGTGTTGAGGATGAAATTAATCAATTCCCAATTCTTTCACGAGCAGAAGATAGGGGAGACATTCCACCACTTGACGTTTTCCTAGATGACTTTGATCAAATTGATGTAAATAATGCTAATAGTTACGAGCATGCAAATGAAGAGGTCATTATAAATGAAAAACATAAAAGGCATGAAAAGAATAAAGCAAAGGAAGAAAGGTCCATATAATGCGTAGTTATTGGGCATTTTCTTTTTATAAAATGCTAGCTCATTTGTTTTTTCTTCTTATTTTCTTTTTAATCTCTAAAATTTAGGAAGTATATTGTACAGGGAGAAGCAATAAGGGCAGCCGAGGAAAGATTACTGGAGGAGGATGTACCTAGAACTGCCGATGAGTTTGAAAAGCTGATTAGAAGCTCTCCAAATAGCAGTTTCATCTGGATAAAATACATGGATTTCATGATTTCTGTGGCTGCTGTTGAGAAAGCCCGTGCAATTGCCGAAAGGTATATCTGAAGAACTATAATTTTTTGTTTGGATCTTTGAATGATTATGAAATTCAAACTTGACGTTATTAAAGTTCATTGAATTTGGCTAATCCTGGGCTTTTTTTGGGTGTCGTAAACATAATCCTATGCTAATGCAGATCAATGGCAAAAGAGGGTTTTACCAGATCTCTTTTTGTTTATTCTAGCTTACTTTTTGGTCAATTATTGTCTATTAGACATTGAACCTTCTATCGAAGGAAGACTGTTTTCGCATAAGCAAGTAATCTTATAAGCTAACCTATTTTTAACAAATAATTATTAAAGAACCACATTTTTTATTTGTGTTCTGGTTTTAATATTTATATGGAATTGGTGATTTTGTTTACTATCTCATATGGAAAACTTTGAAAGTAGTAAACAAGTGAAAAGAACATGTTTTTGTAATTATTTTGTAAATAAAATTGAAAACTCGAGACAAGTTTTCAAACCCAACAGTTATATCAACCAAAGCTGCTATATCATCAAGATGGTAAACCCTAGAAGTTATATTGTTCAACAGTTACTTAAAACATTTAATTTTGACTATACTGCATAGACATGATAAGATTTGTTGTATCTGAAAGGCCTCCTTCATACTCTCTGAAGTATGAAGATTGAGCACTTAAATAAATAGATTCTTTTAAATGAGATGGGTTAAATGATGATTTCCATATGTTGTCATTGTTAATAAAATATTGAAATAGAGCGACTAGAGACTAGGCACATCAATTGCTTACTAATATCTTTATACATCATAAAAGTGGGGAAAAGTCATGATTCATGTAGTTTGTTGTTTCTTATGATTGTATTCTTTGAAGTTTTTGTTTGCAAACAGTGTATTTCTTCCCTTCAACCTGGCAGAATACATCCATGTGAATATCATATTACCATAGTCAGCTGACTTCACAATTTCTTACTCACATGAATCCATAATTTTGAAGAGCTTTGATGACCATAAATATCCGAGAAGAGAACGAGAAGCTTAACATCTGGAAGGCCTACTTTTATTTGGAAAATAAGTATGGCAACCCTAGAGAGGTGAGGAGAACGCGCAATTTCAGTTTTTGCTTGTTCACCGATGTTGTTATGTGGAATCCTTAATTAGTGTTTTTGTGTAGGAGGTCGTTATGAAAGTATTCCAAAGAGCTCTACAATACAATGATCACAAAAAGGTCTATCTAGCACTATTGGGAATGTACGAGAGGACCGAACAGCATAATTTAGCCGATGAACTTCTCAATAAAATGACAAAGAAGTTCAAGCATTCATGCAAGGTATTGTAACTTTTAAGTATAACATACTACTCTTTTGGTCTAGTTAAAATGTTTGTGGAACTTATTCTGCGCTGGGTTTTAGGTTTGGTTGAGGCGTATACAAAGTCTTTTGAAGCAAAACCAGGATGGAATCCAACCTATCATCGATCGAGCTTCGTTAAGCCTTCCGAAACATAAGCATATTAAATTTTTCTCTCAGACAGCTATTCTTGAATTCAAAGTTGGCGTTCCAGATCGAGGGCGATCCTTGTTTAAAAAATTTCGTCGGGAGTACCCAAAGAGAACAGACTTATGGAGTGTTTATCTTGATCAAGTACATTATTCTCTACCTCATTTTCTTTTTGTATTAATATTATTTTGATCCTAACATCCCTTTGTGTATTATTTTGATAGGAAATTCAACATAAGGACGAAGATATAATTCGTGCGCTGTTTGAAAGGGCTGTTAGTCTGAGTCTCCCACCTAAAAAAATGAAGGTATGTGACATTTGTATATTACTACTTCTGCTGATGTTTCGTGTTTTTCCGCTCGGACTCATTTGGACATTGTTGTCTTGATTGACAGTTCTTGTTCAAAAAGTTTTTTGAGAAAGCCCAAGGTGATGATGAACGTATTGAATCTGTGAAGAGGAAAGCAATGGAATACGTTGAGAGTACTCTGTCTTGATGTAAAGTCATCATTGCATTAGTTTTGAATTTTAAAACTTGCAGCCACCCTGCAGTCGAAGAAGCTGGATATCCTACGACACAGTTTGAGTTTGTTAAGGCATGATACCTGAACAGTATAAGTTTACCTATACTGTTCAGGTAACCGGATTTGATATTGGATGCCTTTGTAAATCCAGTGGTTCTAACAATTCCTGCTGGTGGTGCTGCTAATGTCCTTTTGCAGTATAAATTAAAGATGAGAGTTTTCAAGTTGAGTTGTGAATACAACAAATGAGGCCAAGAGAAAAAGCTTTGATGAAAGTGGAAATATTTAGGTTCCTGTATTGTCTGTATTCTGCCCTGTTTCTTCCATTGGGGCTGTAATTTTTGGTTTTACAAACTATCTTTCTTCAGCGCTGAGGTTGTGGCAGTGTTTGCTGAAACAAATTTTGCGAATGTAACCATTAATTTATCATTCAAATCATTAACCCGCAAGCTTAAATTTTGCTAATTATCTGAGTGAAAATATGTCAAATGGTCTGACAAAGCCTTGTAATTTAACCGAAAACAAGCTACTGATTTTTAAAAGATAAATCATTAATACATTTAGTTAACAACTGTCAGACTTTTGTCTTGTTCAAAAATCTTTTCAGCAAACTAGAATGTAAATAAATATTTGAATCTATCTCCTTTTGGAATGTAACTAGATGAGCTTGAGAAAAGGCATCCATCATGGGCTTTCAAGAATAATTTTTCAGTAGTATGATAATCAATGACAAAATGTAGCGAACAAGAAGATCAAAATCTTAATTTTTTATAAAAATTTTTTGAAATTTAATAATACTTTTAATTTTAATAGTTATAATAATTTTTGGTTATCATAAAAAAAGTTGGATACACATGTTTCCTCTGGTTCTTGTTAATGTATTTACAAATTCTAAAGTGTTTTTATTTCTTACCCTAAATATTTTATTTTCTTCTTTTTGTGAGCTTGATTAATTCAGTTTATATAATTGCTTAAACATATGTTGAACACTGAACATTTACACAATAAATTTGAATCTTTAATTTCAAACGAGAATTCATACTTTTATAGTGTAAAAAGAAAATTAATCTTTAGAATATATTTTTTTTAATTTTTATAATTATGAGTATATTTAATTTTAACTTCTAATTCTTATTAATTTTACATTATACTCTTAATCATTCTCCTAGATTCTATAGAGGAAGACAAATTAAGAATTGAAAGTTGACTTCTTGTTGTAGATGGCAAAAAAAGGTTGAATTTACGAGATTAGAGAGCTTGCTCGTAAGTTTAAATCTGGTTCATAGTCTAACGTATCATGAACCTTTGACGTTCTCTCATGGTTAAGAACAAACTTGGAAGCTAAAATAACTTAGGGAAAACAATGATAAACTTAGTCAATAGATAAAAACATTGGTTAATGTGGTTCTTTATATGCTTCCACCTCATGCAAGAAGTGCATTTAAACAAGAAGTTGAACAGCAGCCACAACAACAATCCTCCAGCCAACAAGAAAATGAGCATGAGCAACCACCCAATAAATAACAAAATGAGCATGGATAATTTGGACATTGTGCAGACTATTATGATTTTTAGATTTTGAATATTTGATTATGGTTCTAGTTTATTTGCATTGTGGATTATATTTCAAGTTTACTTTACTTTGAAATTATATTATCTTTGACTTACTTTGCATGATGAGACTTCAACTATATATATATTATGCTTCAATTTGAAATTAAATATGGATTTTATTTTTTACTAGTATATTGAATGATGCTTGATTATTTTTAATATGATTGGTTATCGATTGTTAAATTCAGATATATTAGATTACTTAATATGTTGAATATTTTGAATGTTTCATATAATTCAATTAAAATAAACATTTTGATGCATGAAGGATTATCTACGGATTTATCCACATATTATACTTGGTGTGTAATGTACATACTTGGTGTGTAATGTACGCATTGACATTACCCATGGATTGGAGTTAGTGGTAGATATTACTCACGTATTGGAGTTGGTGCATATTATCCACGGATTGGAGTTGGTGGGTATTATTCATAGACTGAAGTTGGTGGGTATTACCTATAGACTGAAATTGATGGATACTACTTATGACTTCAATTATCCACGAACTCAATTCCCGTAAGTTTACTCACAGATTTTGGTTGTTACCCTATAAAATCATTTTTTCTTGTAGTGAATGTTTATTATATGTAAGTGGTTAAAAAAATTATAAATTCAAATATATTTACTATAAACTTAATTATAATATAGTTAATATATTAATTAAAAACATTTATTTATTTTAAATGTTATTTGTAAAAAAAAAACATGTTTCTGCAACACTTAAAACTAAACTACTGGTTTGAAGGGTTAAACTTCAATAGTTAACATTAATATATATATATATATATATATATAAAAGTTTATTCTTCATTAAACGTAAATATATATATATATATAAAAAAAAAAACATGGCATCATATTTTCAACTCATATAGCAGTGTACTTCATTAGTTACAATAATTGATAAATACGTAAGTAAACAACCAAAGAAAATTAAAACATGTTTATATCAACAAATCTTTCCAGAAAAAAGAAAATTACTTTAATTAGGTCAAATTTAGGTCCTTTCACTATCATGTATGCTGTTTTCTTTGCAATTAATTGTTTGGTCTATCTAAAACTTAGAAAAAGTGAAGTGTGAATAGTAGTGGAGAAAAATGGTTTACAGAATCTCCTGTCACCATGGTAGGCCACTCAATGTCTTTTTAATGGGAAGGATATAAATTAAAAGGGTTAACAAATGTTTTAAGAAAAAATAAACAAAAATTTAAAACCTAGAACTTATGGTTTCAAACGCACCTTATTTAAAAACATAAAGTTACGTTTATTTACTAAATAAATACCATTAATTAATAAAACCACATAATTTTTTCATTTCCTAAACTAAAAATTAAAATTTAATTAAAATAGTTAAGTTGTCAAACATACTGTTAGCTTAATTAGCTATTAATAAAAACCTTGAAATAAAAATTATCACTAGAATATGTGTGTCTTTTAAACTGTTGACAATAACACTAATTTTTTTTATATATTTAACAATTAAAATAAATATTTTATTTATTTTTAATAATATTTCACATATTTAAGGATTATATTAACAATTGGGTCATAATACTATTATGTGTTTGTTTTACAGAAACTTTCTCTTACTTACTTTATATAAACACAAACTAATAAAAAAAACAATCCTATAATCTAAGTAATAATTGAATAGGTAAAAGGAAATTAAACATAATAAAGAAATGTATTAAAAAATAAGAGACAGTAATGTCTTTTTATAATTTTAACTTTAATACGAGGATCTTATAATATTCATATTGTCATTTAATTTTTATTCGATTAATTGAAAGAAATATATATTTTTAAGAGAGAGAGTATTTTTTTATAACTCGTTATTTATTTAAAACTTAAAGTTTTATTTTTCATATCATATCGGGGATGTTCTAAGTTAAAAGCTTTTAAAATAGGTTGTTTTGATATATTTTATTAAACACTGCTATGTTAGCTTGTAAACTAATTAAATCTATATTGGTTAAACTAATCTATAAACTAATAAAATAAAATAGTTTATTGGTTTTACTAGAGATATTCTAAATCAATTATCATCATACTTAGATATTGGTAAGCTTGTGATTACATCAATCCAACTTAAATTCTTGGCTAAAAAAAATGATTATATAGTTGGCTATATGATGTAATTAAGTGTCTCAATTGAACCCAATATTTTTAGTTAACCCTAAATAATGGATAATTACGAAACAACATATAGAAAATAATGAAACTAAACTTTTGTTGGAGAGTTTACTCGAGTTTTAGTATATAGATTAAAAATAATAAATTAAAAACAATATACACTTTATGAGAGAGATATTTATTGTCTTAAACGAAACTTGATATAGTGTTGGGGCTTGGGTCCTTGGGTTCACTAGTGGGAGATATTTATCGGCAGAGTGACCCTTAAAAGTTGATTGATAGGCACCCCTGTAATTAAAATGTCTGTATAAAGGATAAAATTAAAAATAAACAAGTAGAGGTAATCCATCTTTATCTAAAAGGTCTGTACACTCATCTTATATTTAATATTTTATCATTTATTTAGTTTTTTGTTTATAAATACAATTTTTTTATTATAACTATACTATTCTTTAAAATGAATTGACAATTAGTTGATAGAGTTATAATTTTTTTTAAAATATAATTTAATCTTATAAAATTAACTTAATCCTATTATATTCATTTTACCGGAATATATAATTTCTTTAAAGCTTAAAACATTAACTAACCTATCCATACTCTTATGAAACATTTCCTTCACACTATTAAATATCATATTTTGAACATTAATTTTAATTTATTTTCTATTTTTAGC
>Ga0209700_102608_pt1 | contig 36077 bp, 21 predicted proteins | sample SiratroredBW_FD_187528 | JGI IMG/M metagenome (GOLD analysis project Ga0209700, IMG submission 187528) | Root nodule microbial communities of legume samples collected from California, USA - Siratro red BW (SPAdes) (version 2) | ecosystem: Host-associated > Plants > Roots > Nodule | place: USA...
CATTGTTGTTCAAGTTTCTGAAATATATATGTTTTCTACTTTATGAATATGCATGCAAATTATGATTATGATGTAGAAAACAGATTATGCTATTATTGATGATGAAAGATGACATTATGTTTGAACCCATTATGGACTTCTCATTATGAGGTCATATTAAGGAGAAGGACGATACAGTAGTACATGGAAGGAAATGTGTCGATTGAATGACATGTAATCGCCATGACTCTTATTATTCCTATATCTTTAAGCATGACGAATGATGGAACCAATTTTATTGAATGTCCTTTAATGCGCATTATGACTTATGTAATTTATTAAATCGTGAAATATTATAGCATCACATGAGTCAAGTGGGAGAATGTTAGAATAAATAAATAAATTATTCTATAATGTTATATTCTATAATGTGACTCATGTGAAATATTATTATGGGTCTGTATGTGATTTAATAAAACTAAAAGGACATTTTGGTAATTATGAGAAGTGGTTTATTTAATAAATAACTGATAGGTAATCTGATGGAGATTGGTTCTATAAAGAACATAGGGTTCTGTCTCTGCAGTATAAGTGTTCTTCACAATTAACCATCAATGAAGTGTGTGGAAATTAAAGTGACTGAAAGAGATAGATTGGGTGAAAGGAAAATAAAGATAAGAGATAAGTCAAAGAAAGAAGATCTCTCATGAATCAAGGTAAGTCTCTCTTATTATCTTATATATGGGAATCATAGATTCTGATGATCTTGTGGGATGTTTATGATTAATTATTCTCAATATGTTTTAATTTAAAAGACAAAACATTGGTTGGAAGGAAGGAGTAGACTTTCAAAAAAAACTCAAAAGTTATGTATGAGGGAAGATTATTATTTGAGGCAAGGGGCAAACTAAGTCACATCAATACAAAGAAAAATGGCTAGTGTTAATCAACTCAAAATATAAATTTTGAGAAAAAGAATTATCTGCCTACAATTATGGCTCGCAATTATTTCTCTAAATCTTTTTTTAATCATTTTAATAATTATTATGACTCCTACCACGTAGTACTCAACACAATTAGTCACTGTTCTTTCAAACTTTATCAGAATTTGTTCTAATAATACAAATTTGGTCCTTTCGTCCCAATATTTAAAAATAAAGACACAATTTTAATAAAAAAAACTAATATAAATTTGTAAGTTTTTAAAATGTAAAATTCCTCCTGACTTCTTTTGAAGAGATTCTATTTACATATATTATTCTATAAACCTTATCAAGAATGCCCAAAAGACTAATAATAAATTAATACTGTAAAAGATGTCAATAAAGTGCTCACTTATGAGTTTGTTATTCCATAAAGATATTCAGTTATCCATTTGAGAATATTATATAGAGAATCTTAAAACATGTTTTCCTCGGGTCCCTCGTGTATTCATCATGTTCTAGAAAAGGAAAAACGGGTATCCTCTTTTCCTCTTTCGTAAAAAAAAAGTAAAAATAAAAAAGGTAAAATGTTATATATTTGGATATGGCAAGAAAAGAATGTACTTTTATTTAAGAAAAGAGAGGAAAACATTAAAAAAAATTGTAATTTACTCCATTATTTAATATCAACCATTAATACTAATAAAACCTAAAATTAAATTAGCTAAAGAAAACGGTTAGCTAAAGGGCATTTTCGAGAGAGTAAGAAAAAAGATATTTTCATAGATGCGTGGTCTTATAAGTAAGAAGAACACGCTGTCTGTCCTGTAAGAGTACTCACTCATCATTGTCAGCAACAGCAGAGAAAGTAACCGTAGAGAAGAAAAATGCCGTGCCTCAACGTCACCACCAATGTCTCCCTCGACGGTGTTGACACCTCTTCCATCCTCTCTGAAGCCACCACCACCGTCGCCAACCTCGTCGGCAAACCCGAGGCTGTATGTTTTTCTTCTTCTTTTTGTTTTGCTATTCTTTTTATGCCGTGGCAATTTGAGTACGAAACGGTGAAATCGAAACTAGGTTTAGAAATGATCGACGTTGATTTCTAATTGGTTTAGAAATGTGTGTGATGGCAGTTATAGTAACTGTTGAATAGTTAGTCTTTGTATGAAAGATCAACTAGGGTCTTGATGAGGTGGATTTCAAGTGACTTTATCTCGAATACTTTAAGTTGAGATTATTTGCTAAAAGATTTTAACAATTAAATAAGTATGTGATATTAGATCTCGAATACTTTAAGTTGAGATTATTTGCTAAAAAGATTTTGACAATTAAATAATTATGTTATATCATATGAGGGCATTACAATTAAAATATTAAATAATAAATTATATATATATATATATATATATATATAATTATAAAAATATTTATTCTTTTATAGTATGGTTGGTTGAATTTATGTGGTTCTATTATATATGTGAACATGTGAACAGGTTTGAAAAGATGAAATTAGAAATTATGAAACATCCCGACTTTGAAAACTACAAAAATATTCTTGTAAGTTTGTAATCGTGTTTTTCCATCATTTCAAAAAAGTTAAAAATATCATACAACAAATTTATTATAATTTTTTTATCATCTTATTTTACAAGTATGAATTAGTAATTTCACAAATATATTAATTAAAAAAATATAAAACTTTATAATATCTATCAAATTATTTTCAAATTTTTACAAACATTTCTTTCAAATCTTACCATCTATCCATTAATCCAAACAATCTTATCATTTACATATAATCCACTTAAATATCTTCAAATTCATTCTTTCAAATCTACTCTTCCAACCAAACAAATTCTTTATTATTATTACTTTATTATTTTAGTTACTATAATTATTAGGCAGTTGCTTCTTGCACGATCCAAGATGCTTCCTGCATTTAATAAATCTTCAATATATCAAAAATTTCCTTTTTATTTTTATTTTAAAATTTATTTATAACTAATTTTTTCTCTGACGTACATAAGTAGAATCAAGTAAAAAGTAGTTAATTTCTCTCTTTCGTCATAAATATTAACAAATTTTTTTATAAATAATAAAAAAAATCTAATAAATATTAAGAAATATATTTTTTTTCAAGTAACGTTAAATTATTTATCATAAATTAAATATTTAAAAATAATATATTAAATTGAATTTTCAAAACTAATCATATTAAATTATAAATATCTTGACAGCATCCAAAAATTTGAATTATTGTTAAAATATGACAAATATGTTTATGCAAATGTGAAAAAAAGAAAAATTATTTAATGTATAAATTTTGAAATAAAAACAATAAGAACATTATTAATATATTGAAAATTTTATAAGTACATGAAACATTTTGTATGCGCAAGAAGCAACTGTCTAATTATTATTTATAATTTTATCATTTTTTAGTTTTTAATATTAATATTATTATTATTATTATTTTTATAATTATTTTATTTTTACTATTATTTTTATAAATTATTAATATTTTATTATTATTATTATTTGATAATTATATAAAATTTATTATTGTTATTATTATTTTATAATTATATCACATTTATTATTATTATTTTATATTATATAATTAATTATATTTATTTTATTAAAATATAAATATAAATAATTATAAATTTACAATAAAAATTAATTAAATAGAAAATATAATATACATTTGATATAATAAAATATTTATTATAACATAACTTTCTACTCTTTCTCATCATCTTCGCTGTCTATCCGTCTGCGGAAACAAACGGTACGTTAAGGTTTTTACAAATTGTGGTCAATGTCATGTTTTTTTTATCTATTATATAATCTCTCATTTGTGGACAATGTAAACTATTTCGCAGTTACACTGACAACGCATGTTTTAAAAAAAAATCATTAGCATTTTTTTAATTTTATAATGAATTATGGTCATTTTTCAGTCTTGATTTCTCTTTCTGATGATTTAAAAATGTTTATCTTGTAGTAATTTTCACGTGATTTATTTTGGCTGTGCTGACTCACGAGTTTTAAATTTTGTTTGTATTCTTGAGTCCATGTGTGCCAAATAGTCAAATATTTTACTGTTGGTTGTTTTGCTAATGTTGGTTATTGATTTCGCTTTGCCATGAAATTTTCATGTTTTGAGTTGACCTGTTTAGACTGTTCTTATTAAGTTAGTATTGTGGCCTTTGTTGATTTTTGCAGTATGTGATGATTATACTGAAGGGATCAGTGCCCATGTCTTTTGGTGGGAATGAGCAGCCAGCGGCTTTTGCAGAATTGGTATCCATGGGTGGTCTCAACCCTAGTGCTAACAAGGAAATTAGTGCTGCAATTTCTTCAATTCTGGAAACCAAATTATCGGTGCCCAAGTCACGGTTCTATCTGAAATTCTATGACATTAAGGCAAGTGTTAAACTTGAGCTGTCCTGAAAAGAAGGGTCATAAATAATCCTTTACCTCTTTTCTTGTTGCACATTGTTCATATTCGTTGAGGTCCATCTGATTAATGAATAGTTATGTATGGACCGAGTAAATCAGTTTTACACTGCCATTCAATTATAAATTACCATAAACAATAAATTTGTTGATTTTTATCATAATTATATTAGAAATCATAATATTAGCGATTTCTATAAATAGGACAAAGTTTTACACTAGCAATACATAGTTATTAATATTAGACTCAATAACTATTTTACATATTTCCTTTGGACATCAACTCTCATTTTTTCCAGGGTCTACTTTTACCCATGTTTTGTTTTCTTGGCTGATGATTGAATGGTACTTTTTCTGTTCTACAGGGTTCCGACCTTGGATGGAATGGATCTACATTCTGAATTCTATGTACATTGGTTGTGGCGTACCATAACTGTTGGAACGAGTCCTAGTACGTGTGTTATTATGTCTGTGTTTGACATCTTAATATATAAGTACTTGTGATTTGTGATTTCTGGTAACCTAAGCGTGGGTATCATGCAAATCTAATAAGTTGAGTAATCCCAAGGATAATTGGGGATGGCATGTTTATGTATGTCACTTTTGTGACAAATACTATCTTCCGCCGCTTTAATCATATATTGATTATGCATTTTATGAATTAATTTGATCCTTTTATTGTTACTTATTAAAATGATATCAATCTTGTTTTGTGATAGATTGATGGCACTATTTTGTTATGTTCATAGTAATTTGTTCGAATCATGTTACTTAAAACACAAAAATGAAAATTATATCCAACATAAATTATACTCACTTAACAATTTAAGATGTAAAAAACATTTAATGAATAAGTGGTACCGAATAAATTTCTATTAACGATTTTTGAAAAAAATATCTTTTTAAAATTATTTTCTAATTTAATATTCAACTTTTTTCTATATTCATCCAATTTATATGATTTTAATAAATATCAAATACATTTTTTAAAATCAAATTTTAAAATTAAAATCTCAATAATATTAAAAAAATGATTTTTTTTCATTTTGATAGAATAAATACAATAATATATATAATTTGATGATTTTTTATTTGATTTTAATAATATCAAATACATTTTTTTTAAAATCAAATTTTAAAATTAAAATCTCAATAATATTAAAAAAATGAATTTTTCATTTTGATAGAATAAACACAATAATAATATATATATATATATATATATATATATATATATAATTTGATGAATTTCATATATATAATTATAATATATTATAATTATACAATTTAAAAAAAATAAAATTTAAATAAAAGTTGTGCTAGCAAGCACGATTTCTGCTTGCCAAAAAAAAAAAAACTTTAACTCTGAGCATAAAAAAAATTAAACAAAAGTTGTACTAGCAAGCACCACTTCCGCTTGTCAAAAAAAAGCTTTAACTCGACTTCTGGAACACGACTTCGAATAGGACAAAAAAAAATTCCTTCAAATTTAAGTCAGCATCCTTGCACAACTTTTTCATCTCCATTTCGTTCCAACAAACACGACTTGTCCAGAATTGTAAATTTTAAAAAATTTATCCATTTTTTAAATTTACAGTAAATTTACACCATTTTCGTAAAAAAACCTTCAATTTTCATGCCTCCAATATCTTCACTAAAGCTCTTAGGCGAGGCGACATAAAAACTGAACTCCAAATATTTACAGAAATATTATAACGAAACAACAAATTAAACTGTTTAGGTAAAATTTCAGCTGAAAATCTATTTAAAAATGTAGTATTAATACATTCTATACAAATATACCTATTTTTTTGTGAAAAATAAAATTTCTATTAAAAACAGAGTTAGAAAACGAAATAAATATTTAGAAAATACAATTAACATGTAAAAATATTAACAAATCAAATATTGCGAGAGAGTAGTAGAACTGTATTTTTATTTACTTAATGAGTAAATAGAAGATGGGTGAATATCTCTTGACTTTGCTTTGTTTGATTTTGAAGATGAGTAGGATAAACATAAAATAGATGTTTGGTGGAATTATAAGAGAAAAGAATTTAAGTTTGAAAAGCAGTGGGATTAGTTCATTTTTCTACCAAATAAAAGATTTATTGTTAAAAGGTACCCTAAAGATTTTAAATAAATAAATAAATATATATATATATATATATATATATATATATATATATATATATATATATATATAGTGTATATACACTAATTAAGTTTGATGACTTTGATAATATTAATATTAATTGAAAATAATGTAAAAAAATTACACCAAATATGTATATATTAAACTAATATAAAATAATATAGAAATGTATTTTAAAAAGAAAAAGAAAACGGTTACGTGTAAAATTTACACTGTTATCAAATTTAAATTACAAACTGTCATTAAATTTATTAGATCATCAAAAGTAATTGTAATTTGTAATTAGATAATAATATAATAAAACTATTTTATATTGTCAGTACAAAATCATTAAATTCTTAAAAATTATAGCACATAAATATTATTAGATTATAAAGGTTCAATAAATATTTTCGCAATATTGGTTGTATTGAATTTTTGTGTGATCAACAAAAAATTATTTCTTTTGAAAAATCTTTCTTTACTTTCAGAAAAGCTCATTATTTCAATTTTTGGTATAAATCATTATGTTATGAAAATAAGCTAATAGTTTACTATCAATTATAATTAATCACTGATTGTTCATTTGTAAAAACTTTGTTACCCATTCAGTTAGAGAGCCTCTTTAAACACCACTTCCAAAAGGTGGTGATCATGAACAAAAGTTCTTGAAACTCGTATCTATATTTGTGGATGATATATATCAAGAACCCATAAACCTTTTCATAGTCCTTAAGAACTTCTATCAACTTGTACATCAGGATTCAAGGTTCACGAATTTGGCCAACCAAATGTTAAAATTTTTTGTGGACTTCATTTTGTTGGGGATGATGAGTGGCATTGTAATACTCAACAACCATATGCACTCAATTCCTTTCAATTCACACCCATGGGTTTGGTGATCACTTGTATACCGATTTATTAGTGATGGACCATAGAACAATGACGAAAAAAAAAAACGTGGTAAAAAGTCGATTTCATTAGTTTGTTAAAAAGTCGATCTCATTAATTTGTAATGTAAGCGATTTTTGGGGGGTTACTACTTATCTATATGTATAATTATTAAATTAAATGATTTTTCTTAAAAATAGGTTTTAAATCACGAAACTTGAGCATCAAGTTAAATAATAATGCGTCTATTCCACTGATATAAAGGGACCTTGATAATAATTATATTAATTATGTTTATAAATGAATTGAGAATATGGTAGAATGTAAAATGAATATGAATGTTCTAATTAAAGTTTCCTTATTAAAAAGTTTTGTCCAAATATTTTGACGTTCATGGCAAGGAAGAAAATTTGTTTCTATATCTAAATTTGAGCAATGAAAATTAGAAATTTGATAAATATATACTCTGCAAGAGATCAAGTTTATAATGCATTATTTTGAGACAACGTAGTGAGAAAGTGAAACAAAGAGGAGATAGGCACAACAAACACATGAGGTGTTGTTTAAGGAAGGAAAAAAATATCGTTAATGGATGGAAAATGTTGTGAAATCATAATAACAACTTGAATAAAAGAATGAATAACTCTAGTAAGCCCTTAAGATGCAAATGTCCAATCAACTAAGAGGACATGTCAAAATAATGATGAAAAATCATGATTTTCAATCTTTCTCGGCAAAGGTCGTGAATGAAATAAGTTCTCTATATCATATGATTTTGAAGATCAATCAACAAGCTCCCATAATCCTACTTGTCATCAAGATGTTATTGTAACATCATGGGAATATTAAACTATTTATCACTTTAGATAATATTAAAGTTGGTCATAGACCAAAGAGTATGATTTAAAGATGAAAAAAAAGTTACATTTTACAAATATGGCTTATAAACTATAAAAAGTCATGGTTTTTGGAGTATGGATGTTTAAAATGACATCAAATTCTTGTTAAATGGACAACTCAGAAGATGATCCATTTGATGATATATATGAAAAATTGAATCTAGTACACATCACAGGAACTTTATTAAGTGGTATGATACCCAGATCATATATAATTAATACACAAGTACATGAGAAACCATGAGTAGCTCTGAGTACAAATCCACATTCAGTATCGAAATCCATATGCTTAACCCGATCAAATTCTTTAGCGATATGCATCAAAGCACCCGTGCTTACCACACCCACCAAATGTTTGTACAAGGTGACTTTCAAAGTGTGGCCAACAATGTGTAGACTCATCTCAAATTATGCCTTAATTTCATTATGTTGGAGAAAAACACATTGTTTATTGTGTCCCAACATTTACACAAATCTCTCATACTATTTTGCGATATTCAATTCAAATTCCAATGAGTTTGTTTAACCCTGTGTCAACACCCAATTTCGTCTGGACAAATAAAAATTATTTTTGCAAATAAAAAAAAATAAAATAAAATAAAATAATTAAAAAATAAGAAAATAAACCTTTTAGCATGTGTTATTTAGTTTCTTTGCCATTTAGAATAAATAATAAAAAAAACTTTGACTTTATGAATAAAGTCTGAACAAATAAGAATAAAAATAGTACAAAATGTAATTTATATAAAAAAATGATAAAACAACAAAAAAGGTGTTGGGTCTGTCTTAAAATAAGTTGATGAAAAAATTAAGTGAGTCCAATTTAACATGGGGGTTCATTTATGAAAAGGGGTTTGATCCAGTTTGATAAAAATAATAAAAAAATAGTTCTCTGAAACCCAATTCACTAAGAGGTTGTCTGATGTAAAATAAATAAATAAATGAAGTTAGTATTTACACCTCACTTCTCAATTAATTGTGCTTGCCACATAAGCAATAGTGTTCCCAACCCTTCACTACCCATTCAAAAATAAGCTCTGAACGAAAGCGTCAACACCACTAGAGGTATGAAATGCGAAATAACAGCAGCTCTGTAGCAGACAACAAGGATCTTTTATAAAAGAGAGGCTAGGCTAAAGCGGATCATCATCATCTTGGGAAGATCTCTGGAAGTGTTGTTGTGATCAAGAATTTTCCTTTTCCTTTTCTATTGTATTTTCTTGGCTACCATGCGTAGCTAACTTCTCTTCTTCTTGGGATTGAATGTAAATTCTCAAATTCACATGCACTCTTAATATTGTTTTTATGTCATTCAATTTAAATACCTTTGTTAACGTTTTGTTTAGCATTTATATATTTTAGATTTCTCATTTTGACTGAAAAAAATTATTTGGAATTGGAAATAAATGTTCAACTCATTGCATATATACGTTCAGGAATGAAGTGTAACGTAATGACTGTTCATTGCAAATGTTCTTAATGCTGATTAATTTAATCTAGTAACTAGGAATAGAGCTAGATAATTTAATCTATGAATTTCAATACTAGAGGAATCAGGTTGAAAAGGTTTTGATTTGCACAGAAGGGTAATTTAATGAGATGACATTATTACTTAATTATGAGTGTATGGGAAGGAGAGAGAGCTACAATTCAATCCCAAGGCCTTTATTACTATTAATTTTATCACTTTTAATTGCTTTATTGTTACGTTTTTAAATTCTTAAACAAACTCATTATTATTACTTGTTGTTTCTCACAATGTTTTGATACATATTCAATATTCAATTATATAATCCGTTCCCTGAGGATACGATACTGGACTTATTGTCTATATTACTTGCGACATCAGTACACTTGTTGTAAACCGTTAACAAGTTTTTGGCACCGTTGCCTGGGAACGGTGAAGAATTGGAAATTGAATTTTGTATTAATTACATTGTGAATTACTGATTTTTCTTGTGAACGTGATCTCTTGTTAGACAGTGGTTGATGCGTCTGAGAAATCAAAGGAAAGAAGAACATTTGTTATTTGATTCAGATATCAATAAGACGTTGAGACAGCTCAGGCAAAGGAGAAAGCGTGAGCAGAAAAGTCAATCAAGGGATAAAACTGGTGGTGAAATCATGGTAGAAGAGTCAAACGGTCATGTCAATCCGGCTGATCCGCCACCAAGAAGAGTGTTGGGTGATTATGCTTTACAGTAAGGGCCCAGACATTTTTCAAGTATAGTTGTTCCTAACACAGCTCGAGCTGTTGAAATAAAGCCAGCACATCTGACGCTGGTTAGTGATAATCAATTCAGTGGAATGGAGAATGAGGATCCTTATACTGATTTGTCAACATTCTACGAATTGACAGCTACTATGGGATTCGAAGATCAGGATAAAGATGCTGCTTATATGAGGTTGTTTCCTTTCTCATTAACTGGAAAGGCAAAAGAATGGTTAAAGTCGCATCCTAATCAAAGCCTGTCGCACTGGAGTGATGTGGAGGAGAAGTTTTTACAGAGATTTTTCCCTCCATCCCGATTCATAAAGGCTAGATCAGAGATCTCAAATTTCAGACAAGGACAAGATGAAGCCTTGTGTGCAGCATGGGAGAGATTCAAGGTGCTGCTTAGAAGATGTCCTAATCATGGATTTGAAGACATTGCACAATTAAACATTTTCCATAATGGATTAAGGCCAAATACAAAAATGATCCTTGATACAGCAGTAGGAGGAACCATGATGGCAGTGGATGTGCAGCGTGCTACTCCAATTATAGATGCTCTAGCCTCAACGGATTATCAAGCACAATATGATTGGCAGGGTGTGCAGAAGAAAGGAGTTTTCGAGTTGAATAACATTGATGCAATTTTAGCACAAAACAAAATCATGACAAAACAGATGGAAGCCTTGACTCAGCAAATGACAAAACTGCCATAGCAGTTGCAGGCTGTTCAAGCCTCGCAGACTGTTAATTATCAAGCTCCAATATTGCGGTGTGATTTTTGTGGAGGAAACCATGTAAATTGGAATTGTTCATAGCAGACTGCAGTTGGAGCAACAACTGAGGAAGTACAATACATGGCGAATTCTGGCAGGCAAAATGTTCAGCAGGGGAATTTTCCAAACAATGCCCCTCAAGGATAGAGAAACCCCCTAAATCAACCATGGGGATGGAAGCAGGAGACGGGAAATTCTGGGAGACAGCCTATATATCAGCAGCAGCCTACACTGTATGATAGAACTAGCAAGCTTGAGGAAACTTTGGAGAAGTTTATGCAAACTTCTTTACCAAATCAGAAAAACCAGGAGGCATCTTTGAGAAATTTGGAGACTGGCCAATTGGCCAAGCAGTTATCAGATCAGCAGGGGGCAGTTTTCAGCTAATACTTAGCCTAATCCGAAGGAGCAATGTAAACCAATCACCATTCGTTGTGGGAAGCAGGTTGGTTCTGATGTGAATGTAGAAGTTGTTGAAAACAACAACCAAATAGCAGGTGTTGAAGGCAAAGTAGGAGAGGAAATTCCATCAGAAACAATTTCATCTAAAAACAGCAAAGAAGGTGGAACACAGGATGAGGAGAATTCTGATAAAAATCAGAATTAGAGGAAGATCCAAAAGGAAGTACCATTGAAACATGTGTCATATCCACATGCACCTTCCAGACGAGAAGCTGAGAGGCAATTCATCAAATTCACAGAAATCCTGAAGAATTTGCAAATCAACATACCTTTTACAGAAGCATTGCAGTAGATGCCTATCTATGCACGTTTCTTGAAAGAGATGCTGACCAAGAAGAGGAAATTTCCAGAGGAAGAAAGAGTGGAATTGGAGGCAGGGTGTAGTGCCGTCATTCAGAAAACAATTCCACAGAAATCTCGTGATCCTGGGAGTTTTACACTACCCATATCAGTGGGAAATTTGTAAGTACGGAAGGTTTTGCTGGACCTAGATGCAAGTATCAACTTGATTCCATTATCCATGCTGAAGAAAATAGAAGAGATAGATGCCAGGCTTACACGAATGACATTGCAGTTGGTAGATAGATCTATAAAGCACCCATATAGAGTGGTAGAGGATTTGCTGGTGAAGGTAGATAAATTCCTTTTCCCAGTTGATTTTGTGGTGATGGATATTAAAGATTTGGATGTACCTTTGATATTGGGAAGACCGTTTATGAAGACTGCAAAAGTGATCATAGATGTTGATAAGGGAAAATTGAAGGTCTGCGTGGAGGATGAGGAAGTGAGTTTCAATGTTTTTAAGGCAATGAAGCATCCTAATGAAAAAAAAAAGGATTGTTTTAGGCTTGATGTGATAGATGAAGAATACAGTCGAGTGCAAAAAAGCTTAGGTAGTTCAGAGACACTGCTGCAAGTCATCACCAAACCTGGAGAGGAGTTAGTTCAAATGGGTGATACAGAGGCTTTAGCCTTAGCTACCATGTTAGATCAAGCTAAGGAATTTTTTTAGAAGACAAAAAACAGAGAGAAACTGGAGACAGGGCATGTTGTTACAAAAGAGGCATCAGAGTTGAAGGTTTTACCACCACAACTTAAATACAGTTTTCTTGATGGAGACATAAAGAAACCAGTAATTTTAAGCAATTTGTTAACTGTTGATGAGGAGAAACAGGTAATTGAGGTGCTGAAAAAATCAACCAAGAGGCTATTGGTTGGCAACTGTCAGACTTAAAGGGAATCAGTCCAGCTTATTGCATGCATCGAATACACATGGAGGCTGATTTTAAACCAGTTGCACAGTCACAAAGGAGACTGAATGCAGCTATGAAGGAAGTAGTGAAGAAGGAAGTGCAGAAACTGTTGGAGGCTGGGATGATTTATCCCATTTCAGACAGTACTTGGGTAAGTCCAATGCAAATGGTCCCAAAGAAGAGTGCAGTAACTGTTATCCACAACGAGAAAAATGAGTTAATCCCTACAAAAATAGTTACTGGCTATGAGGAAGGATCATTTTCCTCTGCCATTCATGGATCAGATGCTGGAAAGGTTAGCAGGGAAAGCCTATTACTGTTTTCTGGATGGCTATTCAGGCTATAATCAGATTACAGTTGATCCACAGGATCAAGAAAAGACAGCTCTCACATGTCCTTTAGGTGTGTTTGCGTATAGGAAAATGTCATTTGGACTATGTAATGCACCAGCCACCTTTCAGAGGTGCATGTTGGTTATCTTTGCTGATTTGGTGGAAAATTGCATAGAAGTATTTATGGATGATTTTTTAGTTTTCGGTTCATCTTTCCAGTCTTGTTTGGAGAATCTAAATACAGTATTGAGAAGGTGTGTTGAGACAAATCTGGTGCTGAATTGGGAGAAATGTCACTTTGTGGTCACAGAAGGCATTGTATTGGGGCACAAAATCTCTGAACGTGGCATGGAAGTAGACAAGGCAAAAGTGAAGATTATAGAGAAACTGCCCCCACCTACGAACGTCAAAGGAATAGGGAGTTTTCTGGGACATACTGGTTTTTATAGAAGATTTATCAAAGACTTTTCAAAATTTGCTAAACCACTGTGCAATTTGTTGAATAAAGACACACCTTTCAATTTTGATAAAGATTTTTTAGCAGCATTTGACAGATTGAAAGATAAGCTGACCACAGCCCCAATTAGCACTGCACCTGATTGGAGTTTGAGTTTTGAGCTTATGTGTGACGCTAGTGATTATGCAGTGGGTGTTGTTTTGGGACAGAGAAAGGAGAAGTTGTTTTATGTAATACACTATGCTAGCAAAGTCTTAAATGATGCTCAGAGTAATTATACTACTACTGAAAAAGAATTGCTAGCAATTGTGTATGCCCTGGAGAAATTTAGAGCTTATCTCATAGGTTCTAAGGTGACAATTTATATAGATCATGCTGCCATCAGATATTTGTTGACCAAGTCAGAATCAAAGCCCAAGCTAATTCCCTGGATGCTGCTGCTTTAGGAATTTGATCTGGAAATTAAAGACAAGAAGGGGAGTGAAAATCATGTGGCTGATCATTTATCCAGATTGGCTAATGAATCAATTATTGCAAAAGAAGCTGAAGTAGTGGATGAATTTCCTGATGAAAAGTTGTTGGTTGTACATGAAAGGCCATGGTTTGCTGATATGGCTAATTTTAAAGTTGCAAATATTGTTCCTAAAAACATGGATTGGCAGCAGAAGAAGAAATTGTCAAAGGAGGTCAAGCAGTACATTTGGGATGACCCCTACTTGTTCAAAATAGGGGCTGATAACTTGTTAAGAAGATGTGTGACTAGCAGGGAAGCACAGAGCATCTTGTGGCATTGTCATAATTCTCCTTATGGAGGACATTTCAATGGGGAGCGCACTGCAGCAAAGGTGTTACAATCTGGTTTTTACTAGCCAACATTGTTCAAAGATGCTCATATGCATATGCAACACTGTGATAAGTGTTAGAGGACAGGGAACATCTCGAAGAGACATGAGATGCCTTTGCAAAACATTCAGGAGATTGAGGTGTTTGATTGTTGGGGAATTGATTTCATGGACCCGTTACCAAGCTCATTGTCTAATGAGTATATTTTGATAGTAGTAGAATACGTTTCCAGAAGGGTTGAAGTTATTCCAACACAGAAAGCTGATTCGAAAACTGTAATCAAATTTGTCAAAAAGAACATCTTCTGCAAATTTGGTACACCACGGGTCTTGATCAGTGATGGAGAAAAACATTTCTGTAATGTGCAATTGGAGAAAGTATTGGAGCATTATGGAGTAAAACATCGGATTGCCACTGCATACCATCCTCAGAGTAATGGTCAAGCTGAGGTTTCCAATAGAGAAGTTAAGAGGATTTTGGAGAAAACAGTTGAAGCCTCACGCAAGGATTGGGCTTTGAAGTTAGATGAGGCATTGTGGGCGTATAGAACAGCATACAAGACACCTACTACATTATCTCCTTTCCAACTGATTTATGGGAAGGCTTGTCATCTCCCTGTGGAATTGGAACATAAAGCTTTCTGGGCACTTAAGTGGCTTAATTTTGATTCTAAGGCTTCAGTAGAAAAGAGGATGCTTCAATTGATTGAATTGGAGGAAATGCGACTGAATGCATATAATTCCTCTCGTTTGTACAAAGAAAGAATTAAAGCATATCATGACAAGAAGCTGTTGAAGAGGGAATTTAAAACTGGACAGCTGGTTTTGTTGTTCAACTCTCGATTGAGGCTGTTTCCAGGAAAGTTAAAGTCCAGATGGTCAGGACCATTTGTGGTAAAGCAACTTAGATCACATGGAGCTATGGAAATAAAAGATCCGAAATCCAAAAGAAGTTGGTTGGTGAGTGGGCAGAGACTTAAACACTACGTGGGTAGTGATTTTGAAAGGCTCATATCACTAATCACTTTGAGTGATTAGGAGTCGACGTCAAGCTATATGACGTTAAACGAGCGCTTGTTGGAAGGCAATCCAGTGTTTAAATGCTTTTGAAAGTCATGCATGGTAGGTATAGGTTGGTTAGGATAGATTAGGGTTGTTTGAATTACAGTTAGAATAGTTTTTAGCTTTGAGCTATTTTCATAGCTCAAGCTAAATGTCACTTAGCACTCATCTTAGCATAGTTTAAATAGAACAGAACATTGCCTTGGCTCACAAGGTCCTGGCACTGAGCGATTTTGAGACGATTCAACTTCGCGCTTTCTGTACAGAGCACACACATCATTGTTCAACAACTTTTTGGGAATCAAGGTAGGATTATTTTAGGTTATTGTTAAATGCGAAGTTGCCTGTGGTTATGAAAGTCATCTTAAGTCGTTTATCCATGGTAGAATAGGTTTTGGAATCTGTTGCCAGTAGTTAGGGTTATATTTTGGGGGCGAAAGTTTTGGTTTTTAGGGTTCATGAATGTTCGATGAAAGGGTAGTGATGTTTGTAGGAAGCAATTGGTGCTAACTTTGGTTTGCAGGGAAAATGCCACGAGTAAAGCATACAGTTAGAGGACGTCCACCCAAGCGATACAGAGGAGCTGATCAATTTTTTGATGAAGTCATACCCTCCGACACACCGGAGCAGGAGCAGGCAGCGAACATTCAAGCACAACAGAGTGCTCCGAAGTTTTTAAATGATAACAAAGTCAGAAGGTATGAGCAAATCAAGCGTTAGGGGTTCATTGCAGAAAGGAGGGTAGACCTCAAGCCTGGGGATTGCGACCCTTTCTTGATGGGGATATTGAGACGCAATTGGAGGAGGTTGGCAGAGCCATTGACAAAATTTGATGCTGAGATTGTAAGGGAGTTTTACTCCAACACTTATCTGAAACGTCAGGAGAGGCATAGAAGGAAGACAATGGTAAGAGGAAGGTGGATTAAGTATATTCCACAAGTTATTGATGATCTTTTGGAGAACCCTTATCGCAGACAAGATGAGCAATGTCATTATCAGAGGCTATGTGGCAGGAAGAAAGGGTTTAGTAACAAGAAGGTGGTAGCAGTTCTGTGCATGCCAGGAAAGGGTTATCAGCTGACTGAAGCTAGAAAGGAAACACATATAAGGAGAAGGGATATGAGGACATTAGCTCAAGTCTGTCTGACATTCATGTTGGCAAATGTTATGTCAACTGGGCATGTTTCGGATATAAATGTCACGAAGAGCAATGTGTTGTTTTCAATGATGCAAGATGACTTTACCATCAATATTGCGAGGGTAATTTCTGATGAAATACAGAAGGTGGTGGATGAAGAGAGAGTAGGAAGAGGGGAACGAAGAGGAACTCTGGGGTTCCCAGCATTGATCACTGCCTTATGTGAAAGTCTGGGAGTATTTGTGGATCCGAAGGTGAAGATCCGAGCTGCGATTGATTTGAAGTTCATTCAGCTTCATTGCACGAATGCAGAAGAATATCCGGAACAAAGAAATAGGGCACCAAGTCCACCTAAGTCACCCTCATCACCAACCTGGAGGCAGTGGAAAAAAGAATCATGAGACATGTGTTTCATATGGAGGATCAGCAGCGTGCTATTTGCAGATTCATTATGCAGAAGTATCATGCCACGCGAGACAAGACTTTTATGAATGATGAAGAACTGTCCTCTTACTTGAATTGGCCTGGGGACAGGCCAAGTTCAGTAGGAGGGGCTGAAAATGATGGGGATGAAGTGCAGAGTGATGCTGGAAATAAAGGGGCACCAATGAACAATGAACTAGGAGTAGAACCACCCAATGAACCAGGAATAGAGAAGGAACCACCTGTAGCTCCAGCAACAGAGGAGCCAGCAGCAGCTAGCCATGCAGAACCACAAGTTGAACCATCAGTTGAACCACAAATAGAGTCACCAATTAGAGGAGTAGATTCACCAGTCAGGTGGGCAGATTCAGCAAAGAAAACACTAGTGAAAAGAGCAGGTCCATCAACAAAGAAAGCAAATTCACCAGCAAGGGAGACACCAATGGCTGAACCATCAAGAAGGTCGACAAGATCAAAGAAGGCAGATTAACCATTGAAGGAACCATTTGTAGCTAAGCCAGTAAGATGGTCAAAAAGGGCAAAGAGAACTATAGCAGGAACTTTGGCTGTTATAAGGAGATAGAGCCTCTGAAGACTCAGTTTGTGATATCGTCAGATACAGCGGGGGAAGATCGGGCAGTTGATGAAGAGGATTCGGTGAGTAATGAGGAGACATCATCAGGAGATTCTTCAAGTGATGAGGACACAACTGAGGAGGATAGTAACTACTAAAGGTTGCTACAGCAGGAAGAAGAAGCAACTACTGAAGGTTGCTGGTAAAGTACAAAGAAAACTTTGTTGCTGAGGGATGAAATTGCAACTACTAAAGGTTGTTGTTGAAGGAAACTTTTTGTGGCTGATTTGATCAATTGTAGATATGCCAAGGGCTGGGATGAGATTTTGAAATGCTGACGAAGAGAGAGATCAGAGACAACATGTGGTAGTATATTCTTTTAATTTTGGATGAATGTCTATTTATGATGGATGACTGTATTAACTCTGCACATGTTGGATAACTGTACAAAGTTTAGGCACAAGGAACTAATAGCTGAACATAATGTATGTTGTGTTTAACATGACTGTGTGCTGGAAGTAATGGAACTGCTGGGATTGTTGACTAAAAATTTGTGTGTGCGTTAAGTAGCGTATGCTTATTTTTAAGCTTGAGCTAACAGTGACAGAAAATTAGGAAGACTGCATGACAATAGGAGGAGTAACATTAGCAATAATTGACAGGATTGGAGTGAAACAGTATGTGAGGAAGTGACACTGAGAGCAAAATTGAAATGCATATTGTCTTGATATTAATTGTTGCTTTAATTTGTTAAGCTAGGATTTATCTTGTATTGATAAGGATGAGGAAGGCATGTTGTTTGATTGAGGGTAAATGATAACTAGAGCCAAAAAGCTACCTGGTAAGATGAGAGATTGAATTGTGAACCAAATTGGGTTAAATTAGTGGAACCTTGAGCTATATGTCCATAAAACCCACCTTGAGTACGAATAGCTAGGAAATTGTGGTACAACTTGAGGAAAAAGGGAGTTCTAAGTAAATGAGGGTTGTGGATACTTGGAAGTAAGGTAGGCTGCTAAGAGTGTACTCTAAATGAAAACAAAAACAAAAACAAAAACAAAAAAGAAAAAAAATGTATATTGTTTCTGTACAAAGAAAAAGAAAAGAAAAAAATAGTAGTTGGAAAAGGGGTACACAGTGGGAAGCATGAGCTACTGTCTTAGCTTGAGCAATGTTTAATGATACAGTCAGTTGGAAAGTAAAAGTGTTGAAGAATTCATAGTCTAATTAGTTTTCCAAATTTAAATTCAAGTTGTATCCAGAATTTTTGAGACTATTTGTATGTTTTGTGTTCCAAGAAAAACCAAGTTTTTTCCATAGCCAAGCCACGTTACAACCTTTTGAAGACCTTCAGACTTATCAATTGCAGGGTGAATTTGTTTGATAAATGAATAGCAACTTTTGATTGAGAGTAATATGTCATTTTCTTTTAGGAAAACAGTGGTGAGAAGTGCGTGAGATGAGAACATCCTGTCATGACTTGCATTTTGTTGTTTGAATATTAGATTGTGGAATTTCTAATTTATGAGGCTATGGGTGAATTGCTTGAAATTAAGAAACGCTTAAGAGAGAAACAGAGCACATGAATTATGAGAGATTGAGAATTATGACTGTCTTGCTTGGGGACAAGCAAGAAGCTAAGTGGGGAGACTTTTGATAACTGTTAATTTTTGGTTAATTACGTATAGAGTTGTTAGGATTTTTAACAATTATTCAGTTTTAATTATAGGATTTTTAGGGATTTTGTTTCATTAGAGATTTTATTTTGATTTTTCTGTTCAATGCGTTTGTGGTTGTGGAAAGAGAAAATGTTGTTGAGATTTAGGTGAGATTCGAAGGAAGAGAGAATGAGAAACGTTGGAATTAAGGAAAGGAGCAGAAAAACAGATTTCAAATGACTTCTTGCTTATGCTAAAAGGGGAGCTCGAGCTAAAACTCACTTAAATCAGAAAGAAGCTCTGAACGAAAGCGTCAACGCCACTGAAGGTGTGAAGTGCGAAATAAGAGCAGCTCTGTAACAAACCATAGAGATCTTTTATAAAACAGAGGCTAGGCTAAAGGGGATCATCATCATCTTGGGAAGATCTCTTGAACTGCTGTTGTGATCAAGAATTTTCCTTTTCCTTTTCTATTGTATTTTCATGGCTACCATGCATAGCTAACTTCTCTTTTTCTTGGGATTGAATGTAAATTCTCAAATTCACATGCACTCTTAATATTGGTTTTATGTCATTCAATTTAAATACCTTTGTTAACGTTTTGTTTAGCATTTATATATTTTAGATTTCTCATTTTGACTGAAAAGCATTATTTGGAATTGGAAATAAACGTTCAACTCATTGCATATATACATTCAGGAATAAAGTGTAACGTAATGATTGTTCATTGCAAAGGTTTTTAATGCTTATTAATTTAATCTAGTAACTAGGAATAGAGCTAGATAATTTAATCTATGAATTTTAATACTAGAAGAATCAGGTTGAAAAGGTTTTGATTTGCACAGAAGGGTAATCTAATGAGATGACATAATTACTTAATTATGAGTGTATGGGAAAGAGGGAGAGTTACAATTCAATCCCAAGGCCTTTATTACTATTAATTTTATCACTTTTAATTGCTTTATTGTTACGTTTTTAAATTCCTAAACAAATTCATTATTATTACTTGCTGTTTCTCACAATGTTTTGATACATATTCAATATTCAATTATATAATCTGTTCCCTGAGGATACGATACTGGACTTATTATCTATATTACTTGCGACATCAGTACACTTACTGTAAACCGTTAACACTAATTGCATTCAGCCCTCATACTTATCCCATTCCGCCCTCATACTTATCCCATTCAGCCTTCATACTTATCCCATTCAGCCCTCATACTTATCACATTCAGCCCTCATAGATTCCCTGATTGTTCATTTTTTTTTATAATAAAATGTAACCATACAGTCTTAACAAAGGAGTTAATATAGGGGATGGAGTAATTGATTCTTAATTAAGAAACAATGATGCTGAGTTTTACTGTGGAAGATGAATGGATTATCAAACAAATATATAAAAAATGATAAAGACACAATATGGGGGAGGATATGACACCCATGTTTTACTAGAGAGTAGCATTATACATAAAGAACACAAAAATTAAGAAAAAAATACTAAAAAATATCCTACACAACAAACGATCTTGCAAGAATTAGGAGATCAAATTGCTGACACAACAAACGATCTTGCAAGAATTAGGAGATCAAATTGCTGACACAACAAACGATCTTGCAAGAATAAAGAGTTCAAATTGCTGAAAGAAAGTTTCTGTTAGCCTATTACAGAAGGAAAACAAAAAGCTAGAACTTCAACGGTTATGTTTTACGGTATTCTTTGAGTGGGTGTGTAATCCTTGCTGTTGTTATGCATGTGTTTGTTCCATGATTATATATTTTGTTTGGCTCTGTACTAAATATAATATCATGTATTAGTTTCTTGTATACACCTTACTGTTAAAAAGTGGAATAAAAAATTATGATAAAAAAAATTATCTAGAAAGCCGCTGCAAAGTCACGGCTTCCATTAAATTCATCATGCTAATGGGTGTTGTTGTAAGCACATCTTTATACTCATGGAGAAATCGTTGCTGTTGACACGGTCTCATTTTCATCAACAAAATAACCCTTTTAGAAACCAAAATCTAAACCGAATTTGATCAATCCTTGAATTCAATATTAGGAAAATACCTTAGGAATGTCAAACCAACATTTTGAATACCTCAAACCCCTCAACAAAAAAAATAGAAATTCATACATAAAAAAATATAACCTGCAAATCTCAAATAATCCGAATTAGAAACCAACACAGAGGGAAAACCCAAGATTAACTACAACACAATCATCCCAAACCAGAAATCGAAATCCAAATCCAGATATTTCCCACCAAATACCAATCCAGATATTATTCCTAGAAAATCCAATCCACCAAGAATTCTCAATTCAAAATATATAAAGATTTCTAAATATAATAAAATAAGACATTTTCTAAAAAAAAACAGTTTAACAAAAGATCTTTAAAAAATATAAAATAACTCATAAAAAACTAAAAACAATTATATAAAAATTTCAAAGATATATATCAAACATAATCAAACAATTTTCTTAAATTAGAACTACATGATCCCTGAAAATACGTAGGGCCGAGGTCAATCCTTGTCGGGTTCAAAAAAATAAAAAAATAAAATTTGTCTTTGTTATTATTTTGTTTGCTTATTGTTCATTCTTAGTATGCATTTTTTGTAAATATATATTTATTCTTATTTGCTGTAATTACTATTTTTAGGAAAAAATAACTTTTTGTAAAGCCACACTTATTTCTATTAATTTAATTACAGGTACCGTCTTAGGACGGGCGTTGTGGGTGCTAATACCTTCCCCACACGTAACCGACTCCCGAATCTTGAATCTGGTTCGTAGGCATTTTTATTTTTTTGGTTTTTATATAGTTTCCCCATAATAAGCTATAGTGGCGACTTCATCTTCAATTTAAATATTTTTTAAAATAAATTTAAGATCGCCCCGTCGTGATCCGGTTGCGACACCCTGCAAAACCAAAATAGAATATAAAATACTTCTATTAGGACACGTATAAACAAACACAAAATATAAAAGCATATCAATTTGTTGTTGTATTTCCAAAATAAACCATCCTATTTGTCCATGCCTTGGCAAATTTCTCTTTTATGGGGAATGAGCCATGTTCTTTTTTCACATAATCAATAAATAATGGTCATGGCAAACAAACACATTCAAACCGTTTAACACACCCCTCAAATGCATTACAATCACCACAACCCATCATAGTTCTCCATGCATCCATGATAACGTCCCAAGCCTCCCTAGAATCAGTCAAAATTTTACACTTTACTTTCATATTCTTGTTGATGTGGAACCAACATAGCAGGTTAGAAGCTTAAGGGAAAACAACACTAATTGCATGCATCAAAGAAAGGTCCATGTCATTAATAATGACTTTAGGAAGCACATCTCCCCTTAAAAACAATACTCTAAGTCTTTCCAAAGCCTAAATGAAGTTGTTTTCACGTTCATTTGACAACAACACAAAAGCATCCAAGAAAGCTAAGCATGTGGACGTCACACTAACTATTTTAAGCAAAGGAAACCTATATTTGTTGGTTTTCTATGTCCAAAAAATACCACTGACAACCTGTGAAGACTGATGACACCTATTTCAGTGAATATATTAGTCACGCTCTCGCAACATTATTAATTGTTGCATTTCAATTCTTGATCTTCTAAGTAATTTCTTATATGTATATCACATTATACAATTGCTTAATTCTTGTCACATTCTTTTCATTGTTCTCTTTCAAAGTAAGCAATATGTTTGTCAGCTTGACTTAACCTTTTGTCCTGTCAACAACTAAGACATGTTCATTAGGTCTTAATCTACTAGCATAAGGGTGACCGACTAATGTCTCAACCAAATCATGATTATGCAACTCACATATTACCTTCGACACCCATCATTCTCCATTGCCAACAAGTTTAGCCCGCAATATAAAGGGACAATAACACTTTCTTGTACCTGTAATAGTCACCTCTAAATCAAGTATGTATTTTCTATATTTGTCACTCCTTTCACAACCATACAACACAAATGTCTTTCTTCTTTGTTGTCTGGTTGCTTTGTCAGATCTAAGTATGACAACAACAAACCTAAGTCCAAAAGCAATTCTATGAACCCATTGAAGTAAATCATCTCTTGTAGCAAACACCTACATAAATAAGTCAAAACAAATTTAACCCAGGTGTCAAAATTTATACATAAATAAGTTAATTTACCTCATTTGTTGTAAAATCCATGACACATTCATGTTCACTACCCACAACAACACTTTCATCTGTTTCTTCCGTAATTAAGATCTTATATATTTCCTCTTAAATTCTACTCCAAAGTTTCTCTTCCATATCTACATTCAACATCCCAATCCATCATAACAACATAGTCTCTCCAACCTAGCTGGAATTACAAAATTTTGTCTCTTCCATATTGACCCAATCCAGAAGTGTAAAATTGCATTTCGGATTGGCCTAATCCGAAATGCATTTCTGTTAATTTTACACTTAGAGATTGGGGGTGCGAGGTTCAATCCAGAATACATTAAGTCACTCCCAGATTGGCCTAATCTGGAATACAATATTACACTTACAAATTGAAGATGTGAGGTTTAATCCAAAATACTTTTAATCACTTATAGATTGTATAATCCGTAATATAATCTTATCTTTCAGAATAGACTAATTCAAAATATAAAAATAACTTACAGATTATACAATTCAAAAACTAATCCAAAACACAAAATATCTTATAAATTTTATAATCTAGAAATATACATCCTAAACAAAATTAATTCTAAATTATACAATCCAATTATTTTTCAAATTATAAAATCCGAAAACAATATCACCAAATTGTAAAGACATATCTCATTATTATCACAACCACTCAAACCAATATTACCACTAAAACCTTAAACTCTAAACCACAACCACCAACCTTTAATTACCAATAATACACTATGAGGACCACCGCCATTCGACCAACCGTTACCTTTAACCACACCAAACAAATACCCAACAAAAATCTTAGACTCTTACAATCTTAAGCAATGTTTCCACAAATCAATTAAATCTTCTTATATTTTTAAAAAGAGCAATTTAGTCATTTCCACAAAACAGTTTTCGAATTTAACGAATTATGGAAGTGCACGAAAAAGGCGTCCACATTTAGGTGCAATGGAGCCCTCCCTTTCCTTCATTATTTATTTTTAGACCATTGGATTTGTTCCAGATTTTGGCCTTTGCTATTCTCACCACTACTCAAATCATAATTAAGATATATTTAAAAATGAATATGTGTAGCTTGTTCTCTGTGCACAGATCTATTTGATATAAGGTGTAATTTACATTATTTTTATATTAAAAAATCGTTTAGATATGTATATGATCACACACATAATTTATATTTAATGTTTATTATTTTATTATAATTTTTTATGATAAATAAATAATTTGTAAATTATCATTTATATACTTTAAAAAATTTAAATATTTATATAACAATGTGCCTAATCTGGCATTTAATTATTACGAATTGAATAAAATTAATTGTTTCACTATATGAATGATTGTTGACATTACAAAAATATTTTGTATCTTATTCTACTAAAGTTTAAAAATATATTTTTTCATAAATAAAATTCACTTAATAATTTTCAATATCAATTTTACATTATCTTCATTTATTATATGATTTATAAGATCATTAATTATAGTTGTTCATATTATCTTATATTTTTATTGACATAAATCATAAAGAACATATAAAATTATAAATTTTAAAAATAAAAAATATGAACACAGACAAATAATTTTTTATATAAATAATTTTGAAATCTTAATTTTTAATTGTGAATAATAAGGTGAATCGTTGTCGAATCTAAATAAAAAATTTTAAAAAATGATTTTAAAGACCATTTTCTTTCTCTTTATGGTAATGTGGTTCCTTTAGAAGTTCACTTACTTTCTTCTAAAGAAAATGTACATAAACAAGTCAAAAGTAAAATTAGCATAAAAATAATCATAATTCCCATAAACTTCTGTTCTCTATTTCAATCATTCCTGTTTTATTTTCTCTTCACTAGCTCTTTTTTCGTTATCTTCTTTCTTCTTTTTTTTTACTCTCTTATTTTTTTTTTCTTTTTTCTTCCTATTTTCTTCTTCCCTTTTTCTCTTTTATGAACATTTGACTTGGAATCTTTTTCTTCTTTTTATTTCTTATTGACTTTTTGACTTGAAAATTGATAAGAAGTATGATCACGACCTTCACATTTGATGTATATAATAAAACTAGTTTTGATCCTTCTATTTGAAGTATCTTTATATTTGTCCTATTTATGTTCAAGTTTTCTATGATGATAAATTTCTCTTTGCAATTTTTGTATTTTAAAAATGAGTTTTGGATAAAATTCTTCTTCAAAATAACCCATATAATGATTACAAAAATAAGAAACTAACACACACCAAAATGGTTAGTAAAAGTAAAAAATAATAAAAATATAAATATAAATCTAAGTATTGAATAAATATTTACATTCAATTCACTCATAATATTTTTAAAGAGTTATGCAGCCTTTCTATCAAATTCCTTTTAAAGTCAGTAAAAAGAAATACAAGTCAACTATCCAACATTTACATTCACAAAGTGAAAAAAATAACAAATCTAAGTTCAACTCAAAAAAGGTAAAGAAAAATTAGAACTCTTAAATAAAACCAAGAATTTTTTTGGACAAATAAAAAGATACCAAATAAAAAAATAAGTTAAACCAAATGAAAAAAAAAAAAAAAAAAAAGAAAAAAAAAAAAAATAAAAAAAAAAAAAAAAATTAAAAAAAAAAAAAAAAAATTAAAAAAAAAAAAAAAAAAAAAAAAAAAAAAAATAAAAAAAAAAAAAAAAAAAAAAAAAAGAATGGTCAAAACTAAGAATTGATATTAAAAAAATACTTTAGAAACAATAAATAATTTTTAAAAAATAAACTAGAACTATTAGGAAAAATTTGCAAAATAAAACAAATAACCTAAACAAATAAAAAAATCAAGTTTATTTATTTTTTTAAACTAATTTGAATATCAAAAAGAAAACTCATTTAAAAATAAATATGAATTAAAAAAAATATAAAACGTACATACTTAATATTTTAACGATTTATCTCATAAAACCAACCGTAACTTCCAAACAGAATCAAGAAATTAAAAGCTTAAAAGATACTAATAAACAAAATATTTAAATCACAGCAAGATTACAAAAGAAATACTTCAACAAACACGTATAGAACACATAATACTCACAAATTTATATATAGAACATTCCATCTAACTAGAAATTTGAAACAATGAAAGCAGCCACTAGCATGAAAGCCAACTCCAGAAAACAAGAACAAACATAACCAACAGAAGCTATTTTACTATCAACTGTCTTATTTCAATGGATGCCACTTAATGATTCAACTGTCTTATTTCAATGGATGTCACTTCGTTGTTGTTTTCCAATTTGAAGAATTGAAATGATTGTCGCATTAATATTTCTTGAATTCTCAATCACAATCGCTTCAAAGATCAACTATTTTGATCAAATGCCTCAGTAACGTGAATCTAATTCAAAAGCCACCAGTTGATCTGAATTGTTGCACCGAAATAGAACCAAGGTATTCAAAGCTTCAATTAACCAAATTAGAACATCTCAAATCATCATCAAGTACCACACATGAATTATTCACGTAATTACTTTTCTCCGTATGCTTTGGAAATTTGCTTTTGCTGATTCAACTGAACATAAGCAAATCATGTATCAAAGACAATTCAACTTAACTCGCACCAGAATTTCCTATGCAAAATTGTCCTCCACCGAAGAAATGATTCACCCAAGACTCTGAACAAAATAGATAAAATGATTCCACCGATTCAATCAATGTTATTTCACCAAATCAACACTTTGAATTCAATGGAATCAAGGCACAGAAAAATTAATTGAATTAGCACTGAAAAGAACAAGATTGCGTCAACAAATTTTGATGAAAACACATACCGATATTGCACCATCTTGCAAAGAATCAAACACCAATTGAATGTTTCCAATTCTTGCACCGCAATTCTGCTTCAATTCCCGCGATTCAGCTGCTTATACGGTTTCAGTGTGAACCGACACTGAATGCACAAAGCATCACTTGAACAAGAAAGTATCCATTTGTGGCTTGGGAATTAGAACCGCCAATAACATGCACCTGCTTGAAAACGTTTCATAGATGATAGTGAATCGACCATCTATGAATTTGATTGAAACCACATTTCGCTTTGCTTCTCAAATGCCTGAATTCTTTTGAAAACTGTTATGGAAACTTCCCGAAATATTACAGAACTATTGGAAACAAGTTTTAAACAAATGATAAGTATTTAATGAAGAATTAAGGGAAATTATGACAGCATTTACCAAATTAATAGAAAATAAAAAAATGTAAAAAAAAAGGAAAAATGAAATATATACTACAACGATAAATTTATTTATATAAATTGAAAATAACTAAACTAAATGAAATATTTAAAACTTAATTAAGGAAAAGAAGTAAGCGCATCTATCGAATGAGGGATGAAAGAAAACCACATAACTTGTTAGAATTTGACCTAACAAAAAAGAAAATCTTCCGGTAATTCCCCACTATCGAAACTATATATGATGCCTCTTTCCACAAACGCGTTTGGCAAACGACGTGTGAGTGACGACGAAGGACCCCAAACGCTACTGCGTTTTTCGTCGGTGATGCGTTCGTAACCTTCACCACTAAGCAACCAAACAAAACTATTATATATAAATTCAAAAGTCTTCCCAATTTTCTTCTCACATTTTCTCTCTCTAAAGGCTAAAACCAGTAACGTACCTTTCTCTCTCTAAAACCATGTCTTCCACAGCGCCTCCCGTCCTCCCAATCTCCAACGCCCAACCCGCCGCCGCAGGAGGTCCCGGCGCGGTGGTGTCCGAGGCTCCGGCCAACAACCCCGCCTTCCGCGCCTTCATCAACCACCTGTCCGCCTCCCTTCGCCACGGCCTCGACCAGCGGCGCCCCTGGGCGGAGCTCGCGGACCGCTCCGCCTTCTCCAAGCCGGATTCGTTCTCTGAAGCCACGCTCCGCGTGCGCAAGAACTTCTCCTACTTCCGCGTCAACTACTACGCCGTCGTTTCATTGATCCTTGCGATCTCGCTCCTCACCAATCCCTTCTCCCTTGTCCTCCTCGCCGGCCTCCTCGCCTCCTGGACCTTCCTCTACCTCTTCCGCCCCTCCGACCAGCCTCTCGTCATCCTTGGCCGAACCTTCACCGATTTCGAAACCCTAGCTATCCTCTCCGCACTCACCGTCTTCGTCGTGTTCCTCACCAGTGTTGGCTCCGTCCTCGTCTCCGCCCTCATGCTCGGCGTCGCCGCCGTTTGCCTCCACGGTGCATTCCGCGTGCCTGAAGATCTGTTCCTCGACGAGCAGGATGCCTCTCAGACCACCGGATTCCTCTCCTTCCTCCGCGGCCCCGCCACTGCCGCCGCTGCCGTTCCAACCGTGGCCGCGCGAGTCTGAGCACGGAATCCTCAGATCTGGCACTCTCCCGATCCGTTGATTTTCGGTGCCTTGAAGCGACAAGAATGTGGAAATGTAGTTTCTCTTTTACCTGAATCCTCAGATCTGATACTCTTTCCCGATCCGTCGATTTTTGGTGCCTCTAAGCGGAATGAACGTGGAAATGTAGCTTCTCTTTTATTTTTTGTTTTAAATTCCTTTTCCCGTATGAACAAATTTTATTATAGATAGGGTGAATAATAAGAATTGTCATGGTATATGTATGGATCTTTGTTGTTTTTCTTTTTTTTTAATATACGTGATTTGTTGATCCATCAGGATCTGTCAATTTTAACATTTCACTCTGTGATTTGTTTGATTTCTGGAAATCTGTGAAAAAAAAAACCTTAACGATATTATCAGTAACCGCATTGTGTATTGGTTTAGCAAGGATGTTGTAAGATTTCAGTGGCTCTGTTTATTGTTTGAATTTGAAGATCTCGTTGATGGATCTATGGTTTTTCCTTAATTTCATTCGTGCATCATCAAGCATCTGAAGAATTATATTGTATACCGGTGATTACCTTTTTCGTTGTCATTCACAATCTGTTAACTCGTGTTGTTTTTTTGTTTTTATTTGATTCCATGGAAATTGATATTAGCGTGTAATGTGGCATAGTTATCATCATATCTGGTTTAGTCTGCAAATTCTGCATTTGCGTGATTCACGAGCAGTGTTAAATTTCTCATAGTGTTTGCATGATATGACTTGTATTGCTTTTCAGATTGTTTGATTAATGTGATTCCAGTGATCAAATCCTTCAGTGTTTATAATATATTTTTTCAACAACCTCATGATCTGTATACTTCATTCAATGTTCAAATTGCGGTCGATCTGTTGATTTCTCTTCATTCTTTTGATATTGTATTATGTTGAAAATCAATGGCGCAAGGTTATTTCTTGAAATTTATGTGTGAAGATGCATAAGCAGTGTTCGATATATAAAGTTAAACATGACGTTTTCAAAGTTCTATTTGTTCTCTAACAGTTCAGTTCATGTGATTATCTATCAGTTCATTACTTTTTGCTAATATTTATGGTTAACTTTAGGTGTTTGCTGGAAGTTGGAAGGGGGGTTTATTTATGAGTTCATTATCTATGGTATTCAGGTTATATTGTTCTATTTTTATATGTCTCCTTTAAACCTCAAAAATACATTAAACCAGATCACATTATTTCTTGTGTTTGAGAGATATGTATGGTTAATTTATGCACGAACATGGTTGGATTTTGTTGATTTGTATAATAAATAATTTCGATTAATATTGATTAATATTAATACCAATATTTTGATATACCATTTTAAATTCGATTGAAGAGATATAACTCAATCAGATATATGCTAAGATAATTAAGCTAAATACCTTTAGCTAAATACCTTTTCGGATGGACTGTTTAAATTTAAGGTAAGTGTCTTTTTATAAATAATTTTTAAAATAATCAATTATGTAAGAAGCAATCAACATTTTTTTATTAAAACAAATAAAGAATTATTATTTTAAATAGAAATTTACTTATATCATGAAAAAGTATTTAAACACAGATGACAATATCATTTTTTTAATGCAAATTTCAATAATAATGCTCAAAATTATTGCTTTTGAGCATAACTATAGAAAAAAGAAGATTTAGAAAAAAGAAGATTGAACGTGTCAATACCATGATACTAAATAAATACCCATAAACAATGGATATCGATAATTTAATTCATGATTTATATATCTATTTTTTATTTAAAAATATTAATTTTTAAAAATTTGTATGCTGTGCTATAACTTATTTAAATTTACTTGTAAAAATATTACATTTATTTACACTAATATTTTATTATAATTTTATTTATATAATTCTTGGGAGTCATTTGACCCTCAATGTATAACAAATTTGACTATCAGCTAGTCTAGTACAAAATACTTCTGGAATCAAATCAAGCAGTCCTGGTATACATCACATCTAAAAATGCATTACCCCTTGAAAGTCCTTGATTTCAGGAATGTTGGATGGGTCCTACAAAAGCCATCCTTCCTCATCAAGTAGTAAAACACTATGAAAAATTAAAACATGAAATGCCCGTTCATATGAAATTATAAGTTGTTATGTCTAGATTAATGAAGATGCTAGAAAGCAAAAGAATGGAAGATGCAAAAGTAAGAAAATTACCCAAATTAGAAACATATTCCATGTATAAAACCAAAATTACTGATATAAGCATTATTAATGTCCCTTAAAGATGAAACCACTCTTCTATTAGTGAATCAGGGAAAGATAAAATGTCTTAGTACCAAAAGCCCTAAAACATAAAGAAAAAACTAGTGGCCTAATCCCAGAAAACCCAAATCCAATGGAAGTAGATACAATAAGCCTAGCAAGAAATCCATATATAGACAAAGTTTCTCTATTCCATGGACTATCTATGAGGGGATTAAGAAAAGATCATACAATTCCTATGTTAAGCCTTAAATTGAAATGGTACCAAATATAATTCAGGGGTAGAAATTATATGATCTTGTTTTAATCCTTACATGGAAGATTCTGAGAGGTCATTTTCCTCTAAAAATTTGTAAGTAAAGAAATCAGAACTAAAATTGTGTTTTGCTTTTATAAATTCGATTTCTAAATTAAAACAGAATAATACACCCTGCCATCGAGCAAAATTTTGTTTTGATACAATATTTTTACATCTTTTTTTAATATTTCTTTGGTTAATTTCCAATCAACTCATGTAAGAAAATGTTCATTAATTAATTCATTATGAAATTTGGTAATACAAAGAACAATTGAAGACAATTCCCTATTTAGCCTGCTATATTTACTGACCGGGACCACCTATCCTGCTAGTGTTTTACCTAAAGTAATGATTCTACTTTAAGGAGCAAATAAGGTGAACATAAAAAACATATACCAAAGACATGTATGTGCATATAGGGTAACTAGGAGGTACCATTGAGATCTCGGTGTGTGTTAATTAAGAGATTAAAGGAGATATTCAAGTTCTAATAAATTGAAATAAACATATATATATATATATATATATATATATATATATATATATATATATATATATATATATATATATATATAATGTTCATCTGGTAAGGACTTATACTAGTTTCTATAATCCAAGTTGAGAGTAAAAAATAATTAATACTAAAAAAAATTATAAAAAATGACTATAACATAAGAGGTTTCTGAGTGAGATCTATACCAAAGTAGGGTCAACCAAACTAAATATTCTTATAAGTTTTAATTTCTAAATTTAAACTTAATATAATATTTCAAAAATAGTCAATCATTATGTATTTTATATGAATAAAATATGTGATTTTTAGTAGGTTTTATGTCTAACTCATATATTGATTATAATTATATATTTATTTACTCTCCTCTTTCTATTTATTTTTATGATTATTATATAATATTTTTACATGAGAATAGATTATTCTAGTATTGGTGTGCCCATACATTAACATATAAGAAATATTGATCTATTTATATGTTAACTTTTGTTTTAATATGTACTCAATATCCAATTGACTTAACAATATGTAATTTGTATATTTTAATAAACTTATAACTGTAGATTTTAGAATGTTACACATTATGATTTTTATTAGATGTAAAAGTATTTTTCAGAATTTATCTTATTATCTTTATTTATAACAATCCATTATTGTATTTATTTCATAATAATACATTAATTAGAATTTATTGATAAGATAAAGGTAAAATTATTTTTGACAACCTTATCTAAAATTAAGTGGGAATTATTTTATAAAAGAAAAAAAAATAAAAAAATCTAGGTGTTAGAGCTCTCAAAATTTAAGCTAATCCAAAAGTTCTACAAAAAATGAGTTAAATCAAACGTAAAAGAATTTAACCTAAATAAAATAAAATAAAATTATTTTTTATTTAATCTATTAAATTTATGACCTAAATAGGTTTAAACTAAATCAAATGTAAAACTTATAACTCATTTAAAATATGGACAAAATTGACACAAATGGATGAGATATTAGGGTTGATTGTACCATGCATTTCATACCTCTAATTGCACAAATCGCATGCTAAACAAGAAGTGCAATATTACTTTTGACTAATTAGTGATAATGGTACATGTGAAACATGAAAATCCAAACCACTTTGATTCATATAATGCTCCAGTGTTTAGGAAGCCAGTGAGTTTCCTCCTTACATAACAAGCAGTTTTTCAAAGGAAGATTTCCATTTTTTTTCTTCTGTGTGTTTGTCCACATGTAATAAAATTCTTAGAAAAGAAATTCTCACATTACCTATCTCAATTAATTGTTTACCCAATAAAGTTTCTTTTACCATGAGGGAGTGTTTATTTATGGAACCTCTCTCTGATTATTTGATTCCTCTTTCTATTTTTTTTTCCATTGTTTACATTTAACCTTTATAATGGTACAAAATATAACATATAATGTGTTTCCAAAATAAATTGAAAAGATTAATGTAATGTATAAACAAACATAGTGTAATATTTTCTAAAGGATTAAGATCAATTAATATAAAGGTAGAATGTATAAATATTAGGTACATTTGTCGGATGAGTGCATACAAAACATAATTGTAAAAAAAAGTTATTTACTATAAAGCTGACACGTGTTTGTGTTATAATCTTAAAATATTTTTTAATTAAAATTATTTTCAATTAATTTTAGAAATAACTCAAATTGCTTATAAAAAATAAGTTTCCTTTTTTTCAACTTTTTAAAAAAATTATCCAAATATAAAAAATCGTTAACAAGTGATTATTTTATGAAAAAAAATCCTTATTTTTTTTTTAGCAAACATACCTATTATAAGAATTAAAAGTAAAAAAAGGTATTTGATAATTAAGCATGGCCAAAAGGTATTTCTAGCCATATTTCTATATTGACTTGGACTGGAGCACCAAGTTTCAATAATTAGAAGAGAAATTCCTATGACCTTATTCTTTCCTAGGGAAATCTGAAAATTTGCTAGCTGAATACCAAAATAGAACATTCTTTTCCTCTAATACTACAAGCTAGGTGACATTTTTTTTTTAAGTTAAACTTATTTTCATTTTTTTTAATGAAAAAATAATCCTATAATTAAATATAATAATTAAGATTGAAGAATTTTCTCTACTGTTTTCGTAAATATCACCATTTTGTTATGCCAATACCTGAGTATATATATATATATAGAGAGTGAGAGTGTGTGTATTCTGTTTTTCATATACAGAACCTATTGTTTTCATCAAAATGAAACTAATTATGTTATATTACTTTTCATCAAATTTATTCTACCAAAAACTGATTTCATATATAATTCAATGATAAATTTTTTTCATAAAATATTCTATTTTATGTATTACTATAGAAAAATTAACATATCAGAAAGTCATCTCTTAAAGATAATGGTATCAGTAAAAAAATATAGAAGTAAAATAAATATGAAAATTAAATTTATGATACAATAACACTACAAAAAAAATTGAAATTACATACGGGCAAAATCCGTATGTAATCATTTTACATACGATTTTACATACGAATTTACATACAGATGAAAATCCATATGTAATATGCTCGTGGGTAATTATATACGGATTTATTCCGTATGTAATTTATCAACCCAAGTTCCACATGCATCAAGAGAACTGAACTTACCACTAAACCGTATGTAATTTCATACAATGTTGATTTTTAATATGGATTATATTATATATGAATTTACATATGGATTAAATCCGTATGTAATACCTTGGAAAAAAAATCCGTATGTAATTTCGTATGTAGTGTTGAGTTTTAGTATAGATTATATTGCATATGAATTTACATACAGATTAAATCCGTATGTAATATCCTGGATGCAAATCCGTATATAAAAATCTGTATATAATATTGATTTTATATAAAGATTTGAATCCGTAAATAATTTCATATATAATGCTGATTTTACATATGAATATAAATTCGTAGATAAAATTTCATATGTAATATAAATTTTACATACGGATTTTCATCTGTATGTAATTTTCGTAGATAATTTGACTTTTTTTTAGTGTAAATAAAAATTTATCCTTCAGACACCTAGATTAGTTTTTAAAGAAGTCTTACATAATATTATTAGTTTGCAAGTCTTTTAATAAAGGAAACAAAACTTTTCATGAAATTACCTTTTTTTATTATATGAGATACCGACAAATTTTAAATAAAATAAATACTTTAGACTATTCAATTCGGTCTTCCTTCAAAGTTAATCATAGCACATTTTTTCTCAAGGCTTTAACCATCAACATAAAAAATCAGTTCTCAATGGATGATTATCCATTCATTATAGCTAACTCAATTATTAACATTGCTCTTATAATTTCTACCTTTAATGCTAACATTAACAATAAAAAATAGATCATTTTTCAAATATTTATCATTACTACCTCTCAAAAATACAACCATTAACACTTAAACCAGATTGTGACACCACAACAATCTCATTAAAATTACATTTAATAACATTGTCTTTCAGTGAAGGATTTCATTGTAGCATGAACACTTTGAAAGACTTACTAAAATAATTGAATAATAAGATCTCAACAGTTAATCATTACCATCTATTTGAATATATTCCCAATTAATCATGACTATCCATTTGAATATAATCCTATGATGCCAATAGATGAATAAAAAGGTTAAATTATATAGGCACACTATAACAATTTCATCAATATTACATTTATTAACAATGTATATTAGTAAAAGATTTTATTGTACCATGAATATTTTACAAGATTTTTTTAATTGAATAATGACGTTCTAAACCCTTTAAATATAATATATTTTCGACGGGACCAATAAATGAATAACAAGGATAAATTATACATATAAATAGTTATTGAAATAATTTAATTTTGACAACTATTTCTATTACATAGACTTTTTAATAGTTTTATTAACCCCATGTACTGTACACTTCTGAGCATATTGAACAATATATTTTCCATTCAATAGATACAACTTTACTTTTTTTTTTTTTTTTTTTT
>Ga0209700_102609_pt1 | contig 36071 bp, 29 predicted proteins | sample SiratroredBW_FD_187528 | JGI IMG/M metagenome (GOLD analysis project Ga0209700, IMG submission 187528) | Root nodule microbial communities of legume samples collected from California, USA - Siratro red BW (SPAdes) (version 2) | ecosystem: Host-associated > Plants > Roots > Nodule | place: USA...
GTTGATTTATATGTTTAATTTATATTAAAATGTGATCGTAACATAGTACCAACATAAACTTGAATAAACTCCATACATAAACATAGTTCCAACATAAAATTAAACAAACTCCATACATGTGCCAAATAAATAAACATAGTGCGAAATACATAAACCCTACGAACTAGAACTCCCTCTCCCTCTCCCTCGGACACCTCTCGCTTGTCTAGTGTATACTTGTCCTTCACGCGATGTGTACGAGCCAATTCATACGCAGCTACTGTATCCTCATGTGTATCCCTACAGCTAATTGCCCTCTGTAATAGGGTGGCTATCCTTCTAAAGATACTCTGCAAAGAATAAATAATATAATGTGACTGATCAAGTACATAAAAATATGAAATCAAATATTAAAATGTAAATGTAATGAAATACCGAGGCTGGCTGTGACTGCTGTTGTGACGAGGTGGCTGGCTGATCGTCATCATGACTATGACTATGACCATGGCTATGACTATGACTGTGACTACGACTCCGACTACGACTATGACGATCTCCTTCCTCATCACATCTAATGAGATATGGATGCGAGACACGACTATACCAGGCAATATAGTCCTCTGTGCATGCATACGGGCCAACAACAGGTATCAAGGCAGTCACAACATTATCAGCAAAATGGACCCAACGTGCATTTACTGTTTCGAAAGCAGTCATATCTTGCACTGGAGGAAGAAGTGGTATGGTCTGCATATACCCATACTGTCGTAGTACTCGATCAGACAGATGCATCTGGATGGTATGTCCATATCGGAGAAAACCCCAAAAAAAAGAAATCGGCTTCAGAGGCCGACTAACTCTATGAGTACTGTAGGGACACCAGATGACATCAGACACGGTCAATCGATCTAACTGTGCTCTGATATCAACCAACTGAGATGGATGTCGACTGACCACATACCGACAAGCCAATGGAAGTGCTTCATTATAGCTCGGGGCATCATCCCTATTCCCCATAGATGGGAAATGCTCGTAAATCCATGCCTGACAAAATGTAACAAAGTTACATGTAATAAAATATAACTTGTAAATTAATTTAGTGCTAATAAAATATGTACCTGTAATAGAGTAATAAAAACTCCCAACTGTTTAGTCCCAACAAAAGAAGCATCTCCTAGCTTGTCATACATATGTGCTAGAGCAGCTGCTCCCCATGCATAACTACCACATAGAGCAAGGTCCCGAAATAGTGACAGATAAGAAATGGAGACAGATGTTGCACTTTTATCAAGAAAGATTGTGCAACCAATTAAGTGCAACAAATAAGCCCTTGCAGCAATCTCCCAGTTTTCATTTTCACAAAATGTGGCGTAGTGATCTCTCAACCAACTGAGGAGTACAGCATTGCCACGACCATCACGCAAAGCGGCATTTGCCGGATCATGAGGAACCCCTAATAGTTCCAACATAACATCAAGGGCTCCGCTGTTGTCTAACCTATCAAACATCGAAAATTGCCCCATAATAGGTAGGTAGAGTAGGCTAGACACGTCATCCAAAGTGATCGTCATCTCACCAAATGGCATATGAAATGTATTTGTGTCCCGATGCCACCTCTCAACAAATCCGCGTAAGAGGCCCTTGTCTGCTACCTCATAACACATGTTGCATAGAGGCAACAATCTGCTATTCACAATCAGTGAAAACACCTCAGCACGAGGAAGACCAAAGCTGTTAACCTTTCTTCCATGAGAGACCAATTTTAGGACTCCACGATCCTAAACAAAACACAACACCAATTAAACACATATTAAACACAAAATAACCACAACAAGTTATAAAATAATCTTACCTCACCCTCCCACAATCTCAATGCAACATGGTGATTATAACTGGCTAGAAGAGACACATCAGATGGTCCTCCAGGAAAACCTCCAGCGTCACCACCACCAATACGAGGAGCGACACCACCAACATCAGGAGCATTACCACCAACAATAGGAGCACTCGATGAAGCACCCCGATCCCCTCTACGAACCGATGCGGTAGGCCTTCTCCAGCCCTCATGCTGGGAACTAGCTCCTCTAGTCCTAGCCATATCTGTCAAAGTTGTAAAGGAAACTTAGAAAAAAATTTGAAAAAATCACAACTGGATGGAATACCCTCATCCGGTTCACACTGCCAAAATGAAATCATTTGAAATAAATTTGACTCCCGGATGCGCAGGCCATCCGGTGTTCAATTTGATTTCGTAATGAGAATCGGATGACACTCTCATCCGGTTGTCAATTTTTTTAAAAATGACAACCGGATGAGGGTGCCATCCGGTTCTCATTACGAAATCAAATTGAAAACCGGATGAAGCGTATCCGGTTCTCATGCCCAAAATCGGAGAATCTCTCCGTTCGCCGTCGACAATGCCCCAAATCTCAAATTAACTACTCTAATCAGTAATTGAACATACTAATTGCTAATAAATGACATAAATTACTTACTTGAACGATTAATGGAAGATTTCAAATGGAAGAAGAGGACGACGAAGATGTTAACCGGATGCTGAAAAATCTAAACCGAATGAGGAGCAACAGTAGCGTAAATTCGAGCTCGTCGCTAATACAGAAGGCACAGGTTGAACGACACTGCTTGAACGACCCTTGCGGTGGCACCAAATTGTGTTTTGGCAGCGAGATGGAGTTAGGTTATAGAATGAGGGAATGTGACTCGGATAGATGTATTAGGGTGCATTAGGGTGGAGGGTACTTCGGTCTTATCAATTTCATTAGTTGAGGACAAAGATGGAATAAAAACCTTTTATTAGGGTGCAGGAAGAACCTATTAGGCTGTATGAAGAACCCGTCCTTCTTGCACCTACACATTTCCTCCCTGGACCTTTATATAATCCGCACATATATCCTTAATAAAAAAATTAAAAAATTCAAATGACACATATCCAATAAATTATGAAAAAAAAGTTTGAAATTAATTTTAATTAAAAAAATAAATTTTCATAACAATTTTTGCATTCATTTCAATTCAATTTCAATTAACCGTTTTAAGTGGATCCGTATCAAATAAAGTTGATCAACAAATTAATCCATAATGTATTTTACTTATTACATCTTTAAGCATCTTCATATTAGTGTCATGTTAATAATAATAATTTTTTTTTTCCATTTACTTTGTCATCTCATTATATTTGAATAAAATTTGTTGCGTAAGAAAGACGTGGATTGCATTGCTTGTTAACTTTTTCACAATCTTAATTTGTTAATTTTTCATTTTTTTTATATATCATTTTAAATCAAATATACAAGTGGTTTTGGTATAGTTTGCTTCCGTATGATTTTAGTATAATTATGATTAGTTACCAGACTTTATAAAGGGAAAGAGCAGATTGAAGTTGGCACATCTATGCTACCTTGCTTAATTCACGCATAAGTTAATTCATGCATTATGATCTCCATTTTTTCACACTATTTTCTTTTATCAACAAAAAGAATTAATATAAATATGAAATATGAAACATACGAGAGGTGCTTCAACCTTTACATCTACAGTTCCATTTTTGCACACTATTGTTTGGATTGCTGCTTTTAGAGTGGATAGGATTAACCTCCAGATTAAAATTTTTAATATCTTAGAATCTGACATAACCTTTCTGTATTTTAAAGTTTTGATCGCAAACTATGAAAATTATTTTCGTAGTTCTTAAAATATTTTTTTCCATTTATCTCATTTTCTTTATGTTAAATAAATGATGTTATTTTTACTAGTTTTATCTTTTTCCCATCAATAATTGTCTACTTTTTTTTTAATAAGTGGAATATTATATTTCTTATCAGTGTACTATGTACTGTATTAATACTTCTTTTTCAAAAAATAAATAGTTTTTAGAAATGTCTTAGATTATGATACTCTAATGTTGAAAATAAAAAACAAAATATAACAAAATATAAAGAATTAAAACTAGTAAGGATAAAATCTTGAAACTTCCTAAAATATCTCAACAAATGTTACTAGATTTATCAGTATTATGAAAGAAATATGCAGCTGATTTAAAAGTATTTGACATTAGATGAATAAAAAACATCCATCATGTTATGTAGTTTTACCATTTGACGTTTTCAAATATTTTCACCTGCACTTTTCTTGTGTATTGGTGACACTTTTCTTGTGTATTGGTGACTTAGAGTGAGTGAAGAGTGAACACATGTTGTTATTTGGACATGCATGGAACTATCTTCCTGTGGCACGTGGATCTTGCATTTCAAATTTCCCACTCAACTTTACTTTCCTTAGGTTTCTCTCATTCTCTTCCTATCAAATTTCAAATCCTAATCTTGCATCTCTCTTCTTGCTAAACCTCGCTTCTCTTTCTTCTTTTTGAAAAACCGTAACCTTGGATACCATCTCTTATTTCCCACTCAACCATATTTCTTTGAGGTTTGTCTTCTTCCTCTTATATTTCAGACACTAATCACGCCTCTCTGCTCATTTTAGGCCAATGAGATCAGAAGAAGGGTTGAAAGAGTGAAAGAGCCAGAGAAAAGAAAAACAAAATCAAAGAATATTTAAATCACCAAAAAGTGATGAATTTATCTGCTTATCAAGAACGAACAGAGATGGAGAAAAAAAGAGATTTGATGGTGTGTCAGGCCAACTTTCTTCTTTTTTATACACTGTAGAGCAAAATCACTTATCCAAGTCTTTGCTTTTGAACAAGTATATTGGTATAACACAGAACAGTACGTATGTTTCAAATACTAGTATGTTTCACATAGCTTATCGCCCACTAATCATTCCTTAAGTTATGTGTGTGCATTATATTTTAAAATTCATTCATCAACCAAAATTGATTAAAATATCTAAAAAGTTGTAGAAACCTATGTATAGTTTAACATGTCATGACATGAATCTAAGAAATAAACAAATTGAGTAGATTGTTATCACGAAAATACAAATATGTTAATAGTTCAGTTCGATTTTTAAAAATAAGCTATAAAAAGAAACATGTTTTCAAACTTGCAACAACATACAAGTTTCTTTTAAGAGCATAAACAAATAACAAACACCACCAAATTGAATATAAGCCAAGATAAAAAGAAAGAAAAATCTGATTAAATTTCAAATTTCACACTATATCAATATTTCGTTTCTTAAATACTTCAAGAAATACTAATATAAAAAGAAAAGTACAAGATATTAAACTTCACAATTGTTTTAGTATTAGATGTACCATAAAAAAATATTGATTTGTATTCTCTAGTATTGCTAAGATAATATAACCATAAAAAAATATTGATCTGTATTCTCTTGTATTGCTAAGATAATATAGGTTGCTAAGATAATATAGGTGAAGTTTATTAATTAGAAGTTAAATTAAATTTAAAAGTAGGTACAATAGCACATTCATCTACAAGGATAACCTGTTGCATATGCGGTTACATTAATTTTTATAGAAATTTTCTCATTTAAGTGAGTTTATGAGGGAAACTACATATTTATAGAAAAAAAATAAAAGTTTGAATGAAAACAAAAATACCATTTAAGTGCCACTGCCATTCAGCACCGCGACTCCACCTTAGACACCGCAAAGATGCATACTCCTTTTATAGGAAGATTCTAGAAATAAGAAAGTATGTGTTAGAGTTATACGGTTTTGAGAGTGTATTGTAAAAGATAAAAGTAAACTTTCTAATTAAGTTTCTCCACACAAAATGCTTGGCCTATATTTTTCGTCGATGCCGCATTCTTCCTGCACCTACACGTTTTCTCCCTGCACCTTTATATATATCCTTAATAAAAAAGTTTAAATAAATTCAAATGGAGATAAATTATAAGAAAAAGTTTAAAAGTAATTTTAATAAGAAAAAACAAATTTTCATAACAATTTTCGCATTCATTTGAATTCGATTTCAAGTAACTATTTTGAATGAATCCATGTTAAATAAAGTTCATCAATAAATTAATCCATAGATATATCTTGTATTTTACTTTATTACATCTTTAACAACATCTTCATATTAGTTTTAATAATAATAATTTTTCTTTTCGATTTAGTTACATTAAATTGTCATCGCATAATAATTTCAATAAAATCTGTTGCGCAAGAAGGAAGACGTGAATTGCTTGTTAATCTTTTTACAATCTTAATATGCTAATTTTTCATTTTTTATATAATATTTTAAATCAAGTAGATTAACAATACAATTGATTTTGGTATAGTTTAGCATTTGCATAATTTTAGTATAATTATGATTAATTATTAGACTATATAAAGCAAAGGAAAAGATATCGTAAGCATGTTCAAATATTTTTCCATGTTACCTGACTATTCTGATTAGAGATGGTATGTAGAATTGGTAAAGAAAGTCACTTAGATTTTAATTACTATGGAAACCAACAAAACATTTTACATCAATTTCGGCGTGGTTTTCGTTGTAATTTCACATTTAAGTAATTTACATCATACATAATTGTTGGCATCAGATGCTACCTTGCTTAAATATTATTTTTAGAAAACTATTATAAAAGTAAGAAAACTATTTTATGACAAATTGATTCTGAATGATAATATAAAATGTATTATGTTTTTAGTTCAATTTATTAGTCATGTCTTTTTGTTTAATAAAAAATGTGTATTTTTATCTTGTTAGCTAATAATAAAAGATAATTATCAATTATATTTTTTTTTGTTTTTTCTTATTTCCAAAGATTTTTTTTTAATTTACTATATGTGTTTATGAAGAATTACGAAAATGATGAGTTCATACATGTTTTTATGATTGAATGTTAATTTCAAGGAAAGATATGACTACTATAATGATGGGTTACAATTCTTTTCTTTTAAAAATGTAGCCAACAAAAGACTTAGATAAAGAAGCTAATTTCATTCTTCAACTTAGATCAATTAGCAAGATTAGTCTATGGTTTGTTAATATATTTTTTTTAATGTTCTATTGAGAAAATATATTGTAGGCTTAAAATGATTCTTGTGTGTTGCACGGGTACTTGTATAGTATTATTACGTAATAGACCACTTAAGCGAGGTTGCTAAATGGTGTTGCAAGTTTGGTCAGGAAATATCTCTCGGTTCTTCTTTCTCCAATCGCTTTCATTGGTTTCACTGACATCTCCATCTTCTATATCGTTGCCTTAGTAGGTTTATGAAACCTAAATTCGTTTTTCTCTCTCAACTGATGGTTTAGAAGACACTTCATTTTATCTTTGTCCATTTTGTGTTTGATACAATATTTTAGAGAAAGCACTTTATGTTTTTTCTCTCTCGGTAGGTATATGTTTTTTAGATGATATAAAAGCAGGTTAAGGCCTGAGTGCACCTGTTTTTGGATTTCTTTAACTTTATTGTGTTTTTGTTTTGATCGGTTTCAAGTTTTCATGGAGACTCAAGTCAAAATATTATTAATTAAAGTCAAAATCTTACTTACAACTTGGAGAGAATTATGGATTGATTCTCGTTTTCCTCCTCTCAATAAAACAAATCATCACACTTTGAATAAAAGCATGAAGATGACTCTTCTTTTTAAGAACAAATTGAAGTTTACTTATGGGAGTCTTCCCAAACCATGTAACAATGACTCTTTATTAAAGGCCTAGAAGAGAGATGTAATGTGATGGTACGTTGACACCTCATATTGCCGAGAGCATTATATACTAGAGATGGCCAACATTTTTTTGGGAATATTTAAAAGACAGGTTTTCCAAAAGTGATCATTTTTGGATCTCTTTCTTACTTCAATAAGTACACTCTATTAAACAAGGAGAAAGGTATATTACTTAATTTTTCATTGATTTAAATCTCTCTACGAAGAATTAGAATCTTTAAGGCCTATACCAAAATGCTTTTATGATAAACCATGTACTTGTGTATCTTATAAAAAATCTATGTTTGATATAGAGATTTTGAGTATGTAATGTGTTTTTTAAAAAGTCTTGGAGAAAATTACAGCACTGTTAAAATCCAAATTTTATGTATGGAATCGCTCCCTAACATCAACAAAGTATTCTCCCTAGTGATTCAACAGGAAAGACATATTACTGGACTTATTGGTGCTTTGCACTAAAATTAATTTTCTTTTGGAAGTTCTACTTGCAAACACAATACATGGAAAACCTAAGAACAAGTTTCTTGGAAACAACAAGGTAGAGAAACTGGATGGCGTTTTCAGGGACAAGACAGAGGTAAGGGAAGATTGAATAATCAAGAAAAACAATGTTCTTATTGTCACAAACTGGGCTAAACTGTGGATGAATCCTACTCTAAACATGTACTCCCACCATGTTACAAGCAAAAGGGAGAATGAACTTCTACAAACAATGAAAAAGTCTGCAATCAAATTCTAAAATGATTCTACTCAAGACTAGGGAGACAAACAAGAACATAATCCTTTCACTGTTGATTTGTTTTTTAACAACAAAAAATGAATGAATAAAGGAAGCACTACAGGGGTGCTTCAACCCTTATACACAATACCGAATCAAGAACTAAGTGCTAAAAACCTAAATACCTTTCTAGACATACTAAGGCACTTCTCTTGAGAACACCAAAAATCACGAAAAGACAGAAACAAATACAATCCACATAAGAAACTAAAACCACTCGAAAACCATGAACAAAATACCCCTTACAAAACTATAGCATCTGGGTTATTGAGCATGGTCGCATCACCTTTACCACTTTTACCCTGCAAAATCTGGCCACTCCCATACTGCCAATTACGAATCCCACCTTACTAATATGAAATGCTAGGCCAGAGAAAGTAGGCACATCACCGGAGACAAGTGTCAATCCGAGTAAGAAAGAGTGGTTCTCTTCAACTTAAACTTAATCCAAAGCCAACCCTTTAGCTGAGCTTTCACTGTTGATTAAATCCAGAAACTTCTAAAGCCTCTGGAAACATCTAACTCTTCAAATTACATCAATTAAATACAAAGGTATAATGGTCCAAAAACACACTAAAAATGTAAACCTTCTTGGATCTTAGACATTGGTGCCACTGATCATGTCTTATACATTCACAATCATTTGATCACTTTTTACAAAATTAAACCTGTCAATGTTCAGGTCCTTAATGGTTCTTATGTTACTGCTTATCAAGCTGGAACTATTCGATTTTTGAAGGATTTTATTATCTTTAATGTCTTGCATATTCCAGATTTCTCTTTTAATATTCTTTCTGTGCAAAACTAATTGAAGACTTAAACTGCAAACTAATCTTTTATTATAAGCATTGTCAAATTTAGGATCTAAGATGACTGGGCAAGCTAATCTAGATCGTGGATTATATTACGTTCATGAACTTAACTCCAACTTCAAAGAGAATAGTTATTCTATTAATATTGTCTTTAATTTAAAGAATTGAACATGGATACCTGACAGTGTAGACTAGGACTTCCTGTTAATAGAAAATTTTTGTTATATTTCTCATCTCTCTAAACAACATAAAATCCCTTTTCCCCACATTTACATTATTTCTGTGAATGCTTTTAATCTGATTTATGTTTACATATAGGGTCCTATTGGTATTCCTTCTATTCATGGGCACAAATATTTTTTTTTACTATAGTGAATGATTACACTAGACATATATATCTTATGAGGACTAAATTTGAAACAGAAGTCTTATTAAACAAATTTGTCATGTATATTAAAAATCAATTAAATCAAAATGTCAAAGTAATTCGATTGTTGTTGAAAGAAAGCATAAACACATTCTTAATGTTACTCTTAACCTTCTTTTTCAATCTGGTTTACTTAAAGCATATTGGTCTTACTTAAACCATATTGGTCTTATGTTGTTACTCATGCCATTTATGTTATAAATAGATTACCTTCTACTGTTAATGATTACAAATCCCCTTATGAACTGTTATACAACTTACCTCTTATCTTGATCTGAAAGTCTTTTGTGCTCTCTATTTAGCTTCTACCCTTGCAAATAATAAGACAAAACTTGAACCTTGGGCTAGAAAATGCATTTTTCTCATATATAGGGCAGAAATTAAAGGTTATGTTGTTTTAATATTAATAATAAAGAAATATTCATTAACAAGAATGTTATCTTTTTATGAGAATACTTTTTCCTTACAAGATCTATAATAATTAAGAACAAACAAAGAATTTTATTTAAAACAATTTTAAGTTTTACTTGAGCCCTTAGGAAATAATGATAATAGGACAGACATTAGTAACATTGATAATAATAACCAAGAGATAATAAATGTTGATCACATTGAGGAAGCAGAAAAAGGACAAGGCATTGATCACAATGAAAATAAAGAAGAACAACAAATAACCTATAGATAAGAAATGTTAAGCATAATGAAGAAGCACAAGAACGACAACACATAAGTTACTACGAAAATGAAAAAGAGCAACAAAATCAACTAATTGATAATGATACTCAAATTTTTAGAAGATCTATGAGAGCAAAAAGAATTTCTTTATACTTAAAGGATTATCATCATTAGGTTAATACTTCCAAATATAAACATTATTTTCATATTGCTTATCCAATAACGTTTGTTTTATCTTATGATTCTCACTTTGAAAAACTTCTAAGGTACACTTTGGTCATATCATCCAACACTGAACCACAAAATTTTGAGCAAGCTTTCAGAAATCATAAGAGTATGATAGCTATGGAAAAGGAAATTCAAGCTCTCCAAACATGGTACCTTACAGTTTTGCCATCTAGAAAAAGCCATATTTAATGTAAATGGCTTTATAAAATAAAGTACAAAGTTGATCGATCTATTGAAAAATATAATGCTCATTTGGTTGCAAAGGTTTATAAACAATTGGAATGAATTGATTATCTAGACACTTTTTCTCTTGTTGCTAAACTAACCACTGTAAGAATTCTTTTAGTCACTATAGCCAATGAAAACTAGTACTTACATCAACTCGACGTTGACAACAGTTTCTTACACGGGGACTTAAATGAGGAAGTTTATTCCATCCAGGATTCAATATAGAAAAGCCTAATCAAGTTCGTAGACTCACTAAATCCTTATACAGGTTGAAGCAAGCAAGTAGGCAATGATTTGCTAAACACTTCCCTTTTCTTATTTCTATTGGTTTCATTCAATCAAAATCAGATTATTCTCTTTTCAATAGAAAAAATTCAAGTACTTCATTGTCCTTCTTGTGTATGGAAATGACATTATTCTTATAGGGGTTTGCTTATCAGAAATTGAAGGGATTAAAGACTTACTAAATAAATCCTTCATGATTAGGTATGTTGAAGACCTCAAATACTTCTTAGGACTGGAAGTTGTCAGATCCAAGAAAGGAATTCACTTATACTAAAGGAAATATGCTATTGACATATTAAATAGAAGACTCATTTAAAACTCTTATATCTCACTAACACATAACCGTATATAAATTTTGTTATACATTTACTTAGTCAATTCCTAAAAGAACCAACAATTCATCATCAACAGGCTGCTCAACATGTTCTACACTACATCAAAGCTAACCTTGCTAAGGGCTTATTCTTTACAATAGATTCAGAAATACAAGTCAAGGCCTTCAGTGACTCTAACTAGGCATCTTGCCCATACACAAGACGATCCACAACTGAATATTGCATTTTTTTAAGACTATCTTTGATTTTGTGAAAATCAAAGAAACAAAGCACTATATCCAGATCTTTTTCTGAAGTTGAGTATAGAGCTCTAACTAGTACTATTTGTGAACTACAATGGTTTAACTATATCTTTCATGACGACATTCAAAAAATGTTACCTCAGTACTATGGTGAACCTATTTTTCTGTCCCAAGATAATTCTCAAAATACAGGTGCTTAATTTTTTTAATAATGATATCATTATGACCTAGATTTTAGTAAGTTTTCTAAAAGAAAGCAACATGTAGATATTAAAATACAAAATAAAACTCCTACCTCACTTGAAGAAAGATGGTTTGTTTGCTCAAGGCGAGTTCTTTCCTTAAATTTTATTAGAAAGTTTGCATCTTTTATTTTATCAACAAACATGATGATAAATAGTTAACTGCAGTGCATTGAATATGTTTTGAGAGAAAAGTGTTCGTCCTAACATGCATTTTATTAACTATCATTATTTTATTTATTAATTAAGGAGCATAGTGAAATACGAAATTCAATTCCAAGAAGTCATTTAATACACTTGTGAATTTATAATGTAATAATAATGTGATATTTTCATAAAACCTTGATATACAATTTTTAACCCCTCTTCAAATGTTACATTCTTCAAATGTTACATTGTAATATATTACATTGTTGACTAAGTAACAATAATTGCATGTTTCTTTTCAGCTTCGGTTGTAGAGTTAAAAGACTTAATAGGTAGAAGGTTTCTCATGGGCTTTTAAGTGAAGCAAGTTTGTAGGATTTTTGTAGTTAGTATTGCCATGCCATCTTTTATTCGGAGTTTATGTGTATGTGATTTATTTTGAGCAAATTGCATGAGTTTTTATTCACTTTTGGAGTATTGGGGTTGTATTTATGAGACACTTAAATTTATATAATAATAGTGTTAAAAGTAATGGGCTGCTAATATTATTTTTAACATGATATACATTTTATTTTTCTGAACTTGTGGATATCATGTTAAAAATAGAATGCAATTGAGTAGTTGTGGCTTACTGAACAAACGTAATGCACTAAAATGTAACATCCCAATACGGCTAAAAGTCAAGGTTAATATTACATTATCATTACATTATGAATTTTTAGTGTCTTAAATAACTTCTTGGAATCCAATTTCATATTTCATTATACTTCTTAATTAATAGATAAAACAATGATAGTTAATAAAATTCATGTAAGGGCGATCACTTTTTTTCTCAAAACATATTCAATGCACTGAATCTTGCTTTGCTAACCATCATGAACAAAACAAAGAAGGCAAACTTTCCAATACCATATACAGTATCTGAATTCACAAGAACAATAAACTAATATTGAAGTAAAGAACTCATCTTAAAAAAATATACTTATCAATCTCATCCTTCTAGGATTATAAACAAAAACATTTTTCTTTAAGTGAAGTAGCAATCTCATCATGTGATTTGATATCAACAAGTTGTTTTCTTTCAGAAATTTGCTCGAACTCAAGTCATAATGGTATCATCATTAAAAAAAATGAACGCATGGATTTTAAGAATGAACTTGCGACAGAACCACAAGTTCACTACTGTAACTTTTAAACTTCCAAAATGCTTGACCATTATCGTCCAAAAACTCAGACTTGATTTTCATAACATGAAAATTACTCTTCTCTTTAACATTAAATCAAAAAATATCAATCCTTAGAATAGCAAAAACATTATAAAGCTTACATGATATAAAGCAACAAATGTATAAAAAATGAATTGTATGATTCACCAACTATATTCAATGCATATAAACTTAAAAAGAATTTTATATTAATTACTCCATAAACAACTCAGTATAATTGTTTCACCGAAGAATATATACACATAAAATATTGGAGAAATATTAAAAACATTTGGCACCGAATATGGAAGAAACAACAAAAACATGCCTTTGTTATCATTAATTACTATACAATAAACATATAAATATTCAATGAAACAAAATGAAAAACTAAAAAATTATGAATTGATCATGAGGCTAAATAATTAAAATAAACCATCACCTCTCAATAACAAAATCATATCTTAAAAACAACAATACTATACATACTTAATAAAAATATTTATATATAGAACAAAAATATTTATATTGATTTATTATATACAAAATATTTATATAATAAAACATAAAATATTCAACATAGAATGGGCAGTAAATAATGATAAAATATCAACTACTTGCAGATAATATAGAGTAGAATTGTAGCTTATTAATCATATTATATACATAGACAACAAAAATGCATACAGAAGGCCTGAGATCTATCAATATTTATAAAAATTTAAGCATAGTGTAATTTTTAAGAGGAACAGATGATGATTACGAAACCAACTCTACTAAATTACCAAAATATAAATTACAGAATGAATAATGCAGCAATGGATGAACTCTGCATCAAAGATTATTGTTTTAATCTCACATAGCACTATTTCTCCTGGTTTTATACCAATTTGAACTCAGTAACCTGCTTTGCTAATTAAATTAAATAAGTTACTTTCAGTTACAGACCCAGTTTTCTTAGTAAGAAATAAGTGCAAAGGAGACACCTCAAAGGCAATATTTTGATAACCATATACAAACGTAGAACCAAAGGGATTACTTGCAGAGCCTTGCGTTTGGATGGCAGCTCGTCCACAATGCCCAAGTATTTCCGAAAAGAATCAATCGCAAAATATTATGATATAAACTTTGATTAATCGTTATAAGAAAATACTTCAAATGCCAGTCACTACTCTCTTCTGTTTGGTTATTTAGCCCAGATTCCTCATTTACTCTAGAAAGAGGCAACACTTGTTACTCTAGAAAGGTCATTTAGCCCAGATTCCTCAAGACCACCCAAGTAAGCATCAATAACAGCTTCGTATCTTGCGAGAAAGAATATCAGCTGGTAAAAGGGCCCTTTTTCTTTCAATTCCTAAATAAGGAACTAGCATGACTAGTACATCTATTTGTTACTGTGTATACTTAGTATACTTATTCTATCAATTTATATAAATTATATAAATGAAATGATATAAATGGAATTAGAATAAATGTATATCAATAGCTATTATCTGCATAATGACTCATCAAAGAACAAAAAATATAATTTACCTAGTGAATAGAATATAGTTAAAAAAAAGAATTGATTAAGATTAGATTTGATCAATATAAAAACAATACATTCTTTCATTTCAAAATGGATTCTTGAAGTCATTCTAATCATAACACTAAATTCATTTTATTGATACATAATTGTATTCACAAATTTAAATATTTCATCAAATCATTGATAAAATGAATTCAATATGTTCTGTCCCTAAAGGAAACTTTTATTTATTTTCAAAAACTTGCAGATCTCTATCCTTCTTACCCAATTTCCAAATTTTTTTTCCTGGCTTAGTTTTAGATCAAAATCTACCTATCGAATCCTAGTATTAGTAATCAATGACAAAAATGAAGTTTGAACTTCCCGTCCTTTGCAACAAAATAATCATTCCCATAACGAATTTTCTCTTTATTTGAACATTACTTCTTCTTTTTCTTATTATGACTTGAATAAAAAAAATTTCAAAATAGAAATGATTAATAAAAAATTTCTATGAAATTCTGAAAGAGCGAAAAATCTTTTTTTTTTTTATCGAATCATATCATTATATTGACAATTGCAAAAAATTGTTCATACTATGAACGTAGTATAATGGCGGTCGGGCAAGTATGCCCCCATCGTCTAGTGGTTCAGGACATCTCGCTTTTAAGGAGGCAGCGGCGATTCGACTTCCCCTTGGGGTAGGGTGTTACGAAAGGAAGTTGATCAAGAATTTTCAATAAAATCTGAAATGTATTCTTCCTATTGTGCTGGGTCGATGCCCGAGTGGTTAATGGGGACGGACTGTAAATTCGTTGGCAATATGTCTACGCTGGTTCAAATCCAACTTGGCCCAAGAATTTTCTGATCCACTATGGAATTCTATAACCCATTTATAGTTCTCCGAAAATGACTTATATGGAAGAATCAAAATATTAAAAATATCTAGGTTTTTTCTTTTTTTCTGTATTACATATTTCATTCCATAAATTCGAATCTTGCTAATAATCTGTATTCATGTCAAGATCTGTAAGTAGAAAATCTAGGGAAAAATTGAAAAAAAGGTTTTTTTTTTTCATTGATTCAATTTTCAATCGATTTGTCAATAACAAACAGATTACGAGTAATTTGTGTCGATCCCACTAAAGTGGAGATCGATATACATATCAATATATACAAAAATATGCTTTTTTCATTTACAACAAAATGGTTCAAATCCGAAATAGAAAAAGAAAAGGTTTGACAGAAATGGTCCATAAAAATATTTATACAATACACCCCTTTCCCTGGGATTGTAGTTCAATTGGTAAGAGCACCGCCCTGTCAAGGCGGAAGTTGCGGGTTCGAGCCCTGTCAATCCCGTTGGATACAAATCCAAAAAAAGAAAAAATAAATCAATTCATTTTTTGTGTATTTGTAGGGAATCAAATTGATAAACAAAATTGGATTTCTAATAGAGCTCCCCTTGCTTTTTTATTTGTTTCGACGAAAAAGGAAGGAAAGGAATTTTGTAATTTCATCAAGAAGAACTGTTTTTTTTTGTTTTCTTTAGTATGGATAAAAGATCTTCCTATGTTATACTATTTCATGAGTTGATTTGATAGCTCAGATTTTGTGATTCATGACATTGATCCGATTTGATATCATCAAAATAAAATTTATACCATTGTTGAAAGATTTATCATCTCTATGGGATTAAATCCCGAATTTTTTTTATTGGAAATTTAAGAGAAATAGAACATAATAAAGATTATGGAAGTAAATATTCTGGCATTTATTGTTACTGCACTGTTTATTCTAGTTCCTACTGCTTTTTTACTTATAATTTATGTAAAAACGGTAAGTAAAAGTGACTAATTTCACTGAACATGACTTTTTCATTTTTAAGAATAATTTAAAAAAATGATTGTACAATCAACGTAATCCAGATAATAGAAATCTATTTTATTTCTACTATCTCAAAATTGTGTCCAATTTTTTTTAGTTGAGATTCTTTTTACAAACAATTCTGATATCTTATGATAAAATGGGGGTAAAAAACATTCTGTGTGGATGATCCTTGTGCTGTTTTGGAATTGTGGTCAAAATTTCAAGACAAAAGGAGAACTACAGAGAACATCATAAATCACGCAAGAGCTGTTGTCAGAACTGGAAACTCTAGTTTTTGTTTGCTGTTTTTGTTAATCTACTCTAGAGCCATTCGTAGATAATCTCTTTGAGTGCTAAACTTCTTTCTAAAGCTTTAATTTCTTGCTTGTTAATTTTATTTGCATTCTTTGAGTTTGTCAATTGTTATAATCCTTTTGAGTTGTGCTATTCAAATTAGCTTTTATTGCTTTGTATTTGTGACCTCATGGTGAAATAGTATTTTGGTGAAGCACTTGAGTTGAGTTGAGGCCAATACATCAAGAGTTGAACTTTGAAGCATTTGGAGAATGATTCACAATGAGAAATGCAGTAATGTTGCAGAAAAGTTTTCTGAACAAAGTACACCAAAACCAGTGATACACTTGTGAGGCAAATTTACAAACACAAGGAGTGCATAGTTTAGGAATTTTGATTTTTAGCAACATTTTCATTGTATTCAATTGAGTTGTAATTCGCAAAACTCTTTTTCATTAGTGGAATAGTCTAAGCGTGTAGACATGGAAGTGTGTCAAGGGGCTCTAAGTGTCACTTGCACTTTCATTTAGGAAATTCGTCTAGTTATTTGCTTTGTTTTACATTCTTTCAACTTTCTTCTATTATTTTCTTTATTAGGTCTCCATGCCAATTAGGATTTATTTCTCTCACTTTCGTTAGATTGACCTTCCTTTGGTCTTTAGGATTTCACGTGCACAATCAGGGAAAAATGTTTTGAAGTTTTCTATTAAGAGATGTTTTGGAAGAGGACTGAGGAAAACTTTGGCTAGGAAAGACTTGGTACTTAAGTTGTCCAAGTGACGTACCTCTCTTTCCTGGGATTCTACTTGGAAGCCTTTCATTAATATTTCTTTGTAAGGAATTTCACCCAAAACTTAAAAACATTTTGTGAAAACATTTTATCACTCATTGTTTCAAAAATTTTATTTTCAAAGTATTTGTGAAAATCTTTATAGAAGAAAAAAATATGAGTGATCATTTTCATGTGCATGAGAGTGTTAGAGATTTCATAAAGGGATTAAGCCTAGAAGTCATTTCCATTCTAAAGAGCTTAAGATAAACCTCCCTATGTTCTATGGATATAATAATGTTGAGGAATATTTAGGATGGGAAATGAAGGTTGAAAAACTTTTTGAATTCCACCAAGTGGAAGAATTTAGAAGATTATCCACGACTGCTTCAAGTTTTCAAGAATATGCCATGTCTTGGTGGAAACAAAGGCAATATGATGTCTCAATTGGGAGGAAATTTAAAATATTGAATTGGAAAGTGTTGAAGGCGTGTATGAGAAGAAACTTTGTTCCTGCCTTCATATTTGGAAAAGAGAGAAGATGAGAAGAAGAAGATAGAAAGAATAAACAGATTAAAAAAGCATCTAGCTCACTTAGGTCATGAACTTAAAGGGATAGAGCGTATAGAAGAAAAATTAAATAGAATGATTCATAAGGAAAACGAGAGAAAAGAGAAAGAGCGGAAAGAAAGACGAGAGAGGAAAGAACAAGAAAGACAAGACAAATGTTTGTCTGGAGCTGAACCAGACATTGATATGAAATCCTCTCGCTTAGAACCATCATGTGAGAAGTTGAGTGAACCTTTATCTGGAACTGAATTAGATGTTGACTCCTCTTCCATAGAAAAATATTGTGAAGAGTTAGTTGAAGATAAACCATCATCTAAAGACATTAACACAAACTCCTCTTACACAGAAAATTCTAGTGAGGAAATATTTGTAGAACAATCTTTGTCTGGGGCTGAGTTAGAAATTGGCACAAAAACCTCACTCATAGAAAAACCTTGTGAGTTGCTTGAAATTAAACAAGAAGATCAAAATATTAGGCAGACTCATAGGGTAGAAAAATACTCAAAAAATTAAAAATAAAAGTATCCTTCAGATCATCTATCCAAGTTTAACATCTGGTAAAGGGTACAATAACCTGGGAAGACAGGTTCTTTTCATTTGTATTTTTAAATGTTATGAGAAAATGTCATTTGTTTTACTATTTTCATGTTTTTATAGGATGGTGTTTGATCCTGGAGGAAATCATGAATAAATCAACAATAATAAAGCTTCTGTCCGTAACACATTGTAAGATATGAGGACAAATCCCTTTCAAGAGGGAGGGATGATGGAGTACGCCCCAGCGACATTAATCAAAGAATAAAGAGGACAAAGACCCAGAGGGAGAATTAAGAGCTTTCTAGAAGATTGGGCCCATGTCATCCTATTTGGGCTTTTAATCAGTTGCTCGGGCCCAAATACAAACATGAAAAAACCCCTTTGGAGAAAATAGAGTATTAAGGAGAAGTCCTCTAATTTGTATAAATTGTTTAGAATAATTTGGGCCTTGTATTTGAGCGCCATGTAGTGTAAGTTTGGGGCTTGAGGTCCATAAATAATGTTGGGCTTGATCAAGGAGTTCAAGTAGCATAAGGAGCTCTCTCCTTGTGCCACTTGTCACCACCTTGTGAGAGCCTTGGAGGGCAAGCTAGGTTTGGGAAGCTTGTCATCGAAGCTAGGGTTAGAAGCTTGTCTTATAAGCTAAGGTTAGAAGCTGGTCTTATAAGCTAGGGTTTCTAGATCCCTACCTAGATAGCTTGCATGGGAAGCTAAGTAGCTCATCCTTTCTTCTATAAATAAGAGGTTTAGGAACCTCCATTGCAGACTTGATTTGAGTAATGGAATGCTGCCAAATTTTCAGCACATTGCTTCAAGTTTCACGTTGAGTTTCTTCTCCTAGAAACTAGAAGCTCTCTCTTGAAGGTTGGCCCAACCTCCTTCAAGGATTTCACCATCTACTTCACCATCAACCTCCTTGCACACTTCCTTCCATGGTGAATTCCTCCACATTCATTGCTTTCGTATCAAGAGAAGCTCCTTCCATGCCATTTGTTCGGTGCAACAAAGCTTCAACATGCGCTACATCCATTGGAGCTTGAGCAAGAAGCTAAGGCACCTAGGAGCTCCTCCATCATATAACAAAACTAAATTCGAATAATATGAATAACAAAAACCCTAAATTAGGTGAATGAAAGAACAAAAATTGAGAACACGATCCCTTACCACTTTTGTTAATAACAATGACAAGTATTAGTTAATTTTAGTTTTTAATACCTTTAATCTTTGTTTTTGTACGAGCAGGAAGCCTAAGTTTTTTATGAACGGGAAGCCTACAGTTTTACCTTTAATTTTTTTGTTCTACGACGATGAGTAATAGGCTACATTCAGAACATGTAGTTTATACTATAATTCATATCGACCATATTTTTTTATATTTTAGGGAACACCTTTTTAATGTGGCTTATGTTTTTTAAAAGAGTACAAGAGAAAATTGTAGCTTAAAATACCCACAGCTTAGAAAGTGTGGTCTATAGTGAAAATAAGCCACGCTTGTAAAAGTGTGGTCTTTTCCGCTTTTAAGCCACATTTATTTACCTGTGGCCACTAAAAGTGTTGCTTAAAGTGATAAATGTTGTAGTATTACTTTTTTGTCTGTGCCTTTCTTAAGTTCTGTAGCTTTTTACCTACAAGTAATAATATTAAAGAAATTGCAGTAACTTTATGATGGACAAGCTTTCTCATGGAATGATGTGTTTGATTTATATTTTTAAAGTTTTTTTTGTTTTCAAATTTTATTGAATAAAGTTAGAAATATTTTGAAGTGGTTTCTGATTTTGTTTTCAAAATTTGTTCTTGAAATAAGTCTTAAAATTTAATGAATTTTGATTGAGAAATTTTTTGTTTTGATATAGACACACATTTCTATATGATATATACACACGTTATATTTATATATCACTATAAGAAAAAAAAACTATTTAGAAATCAATTTTTAACTACCAAATGAAATGGTTGCTAATTATGACCAAAATAGCTACACAATTAGATTTGGTTGTTAAATAACTCCAAAATAGAAGTAATAATTGAATTTAGTGACCAATTAAGTCAAGATAATTGGTATCTAATATTAACTACCAAAGTTTTAGTGACCTACACCATTAGATTCTAAATTAGTCTCTAACTTAATTAGATACCAATTTTGAATCTAATGATATAAGACACTAAAACTTGGGTAGCTAATGTTAGATACCAATTATCTTGACTTAATTGGTCACTAAATTCATATTCTGTAGTTATTTAACAACCGAAATTTAATTTGGTGACTATTTTGGTCACAATTAGCAACCATTTCATTTGGTAGTTAAAAAGTAGTTTCTAAACAGCTTTTTTCTTGTAGTGTATACATATTTATTTATTTTTTTATGTGTGAATGAAATGAAAAAAATAAAGTTAAAATGATGACCATCATTTTTGAGATACTAATAAAAATTTTAATTTTTTTTAACAATGTGGTTATTCATGATTTTTTAAATAAGGACTTTGTCCAATTTATGTGCTTTTCCGACAACATTTAAAAAAAATAAGTTAAAATTTCAGGATTTTTTTTCGATTAAATATATATTTTTGAATTTAATTACCAAAATAGGTTATGAAGTTCTTTTGGCAGAAGAGATGTATTTAGAAAACTTATTGGTGGAATGATTTTTCCAGTACAAAACTTATTTTTTCTCCTAACATTATTGTTGTAAGTAATCATAAAATAATTCATCAAAATCTTCCCAAACATTGTAAACAAATTAAATTCCATAAATTCAATGAATAATAACGAATTTCAGAACTTCAAATGAAGAAATTAATAATATTCATTATTTTTAAACTCTTCTAATTGCATATTGGAATTAAAGTACTCATGGTTTCCTATTTCTCTAATAAGTTAAACCGATACATTTTTTTAAAGTAAAAGAATGTATGAAAAATAGAATTCAATATATATAATATATGAACATTCTTATTGATCAATTTATTAAAAACTATAATATCATAAATTCGATTTATTAAATCGAAATTAGACTCACAATTTACAATTTTGTAATTTTTAACCTATTAAACTCAATAATAAAACATGTTAAGGGAAAAAAATATATTTAGGTGTGTTGCTACAATTCTTTTTTATAATATATAAAATTTTTATAATAAACCTCATTCTTAAAAATATAAAATCTAGTCATCATCTTTTATTTAAAGCATCTAAAATATAAAAAAAACAATAAATCAATACAATATGTTCACTGTCTTTCTTGTGTATGTAGATGACATTATTCTTATAGGGATTGCTTATCAAAAATTGAAAGGATTAAAGACTTACTAAATAACTCCAAAATCGGAGATGTTGCAGACGTCAAATACTTCTTAGGACTTGAAGTTGCCAGATCCAAGAAAGGAATTCACTTATACTAACGGAAATATGTTCTTGACATATTAACAAAGACAGGAATGTGTCATGAAAGGATATAACAATCCTTGCATTAACCATCTTATATCTAACAACAATTTTTTTTCTAGCTGCAGAAAAATTACGGAATCCATAATCCTACAGGAGACTCATTGGAAAACTCTTATATCTCACCAACACACGACTATATATAAGTTTTGTTATACATCGACTTAGCCAAATCCTATAAGAACCAACAATTCATCATCAACAAGCTGCTTGAAATGCTCTACGGTACGTCAAAGCTAACCGTATTAAGGGGTTATTCTTTGCAATAGATTCAGAAATACAAATCAAGGCCTTCAGTGACTCTGACTGTGCATCTTGCCCAGACATAAGATGGTCCACAACAGGATACTACATTTTCTTAGGATCATCTTTGATTTCGTGGAAAGCAAAGAAACAAAGCACTATATCTAGATCTTCTTCTAAAGCTTAGAATAAAGCTCTAGCTACTACTATTTTGTGAATCATAGTCTGATTAAGGAGCATTTTTTGAGCTTTGATTTGGTGGGTTTGGGAAGAAGGGGGAATAATATATGAAGGGTGGTTTGGGTAAGTATTGTTTAAAGTATTTGGAAACATAGAAACAACATTTTTTTTAGAAACTAGATGCCTGATATTGAGGAAGTTTTTGCTTTATCACAAGTTAAAACTTGGGTTTTGATCACTAAAAGGATACAAAAGGAAAAATTTACTTATTCAGATTGGTGTACGAATCCTACATTGTGCATAAAGATTAAGTGCAAATAAATGTAGGATAGAAGTGGGATGAGTTGTCAGATCTAAGAATTCAAAACTTTGGTAAGCATCTTTGGTTTTGAGGTGGACTATGACTATCAATTAACTTTGAGATGATTGAAAAGTTTGGTTGCAGTTGGTCCTCAAGTTACAATTTTCAGAGTACAGGTAGAACGGGTATATGATATTAATATCAGGCTATGCAAAGCCCAAATTATGATTATTTTGTAGTACAGGGAACTTGAATGGGCGTGCATTTAGGAGTATCCACAAGCTTATGTAAATCAAGCACAACACAAAATGAATGTTGTTGGTGTATCAAGATCAGAAAGTCAGATGTGGGGCACAAAATAACATAACTTATATTGGCAAGAATGTGATGAAGAGTAAGCTGGAATCCTAATTATGTTTTGATCACAAAGGTGACTGTAAAAAGGAACGGAAAGAGTTGTGTTGAGAATAGTGAGAGCTAGAGTAGAACTGTGTTCTATTAGTCTTTCTTTATTTATGTATTGGTAGGATTTTGGTTGTTGTATTTTGTATTTGAGTTAATTGTATTGTTATAACCGGTTAGTGCAAAACAGTAGGCGTAAGGGTTGAAACACCGCTCATGTGTTTTATATTTATATTAATTCCTTTTACTAATAAAAAATAAAAAATAAATTAACAACACATTACTATTAACACACTATTATTACATAAATTTATAAGTCTCATAAATACAACACCAATGCTCCATTAGTGGAAAAAGACCCATATGAAATTTGCCCAAAATAATTCACACAAACAAACTCCGAATCAATATAGCATGACAATACTAGCCACAAAAGTTCTACAAACTTGCTTCACTTAAAAGCCTGTGAGAAACCTTATGTCTCTCAAGTCTTTTAGTACTACAACCAAGATTTAAAAGAAACATGTAATTGAGTCATTGTGGCTTAAATGACTTATTGGAATCCAATTTCATATTTTATTGTACTTCTTAATTAATAGTTAAAATAATGATAGTTAATAAAATCCTGTAAGGGGAGTGACTTCTCTCTTAAAACATATTCAATACAATGAATCTAGCTTTGCTAACTATTTACCATCATGTTCATCGACAAAATAAAGAATTCAAACTTTCCAATACCATGTATGGTATCTGAACTCACAAGAACAATCTACTAATATTTAAGAAAAGAACTCACCTTGAAAAAATATACTTATCAATCTCATCCTTCGTAAGAGTATAAACAAAACATCTTTCTTTAGGTGAAGTAGTAGTTTCATCCTGTGTTTTGATATCAACATGTTATTCTCTTTCAGAAAATTCGCTAGAACCCCAGTCTTAATGGTATCATCATTCAAAAAACTTGAACGCATGAATTTTGAAAATCAACTTGCGATGGAACAACAGGTTCACCACTGTAACTATTAACCTTCCAAAATGCTTTACCATTATCGTCCATAAACTCAAGCTTGATTTTTATAAAATGAGAACCACTTTTCTCTTTAACATTAAATTAAAAATATTAATCTTTAGAATAGAAAAAATATTAAAGCTTACACGATATAAAACAATATGTACCAAACTTTCCATATTATATTTACAAAACAACATTATCTACATATACCATATTTTCTATTTTGACTAGAATGATAACATTTATTTCATTATCAAACCAAGACCTAGATGTTTATTTAAATACAAAAATTAAGCTAATAAATTAAACATCTTATAGGATGTTGTGCAACCGAATGTTGTACTAACATATGTTTGTCATACATAATAGTTATTTTTATCCTAATGTGATCATAAAACAAAATCAACATTTTATTTTACTTTTAAGATCTTGTCCTAATGATTACTTGTTTACAATAATATTTCAACCTAAGAAATAAAAGCAGAGAACATTAGACAAGTTGAATTGACCTTCTGTAAGCTTAAATTTATAACAAATCCTGAAGATATCTGGAAGGAGGATCACAGTCTTATAACTCATTCTGCGAATTATGGCAATGGTGGGACGGATGTCACAATCAATGATGGCCATTCTGTAGTTAAGACGGGATTGGAATCTTATGATTTTCTACTCTCTCTTTTAATACTTGAGCCTAAGGTAGATCAGGTTCTCCAGGAGTTTAGAAAGTTCGAAGAGCTTGAATATAAGGTGGCCGAAGAAACACTTCAAGCACAAAAAACCCATCTTCAAAAGTTGTATCAACAACTAAAATATGAAAAAATGTATTGGCTGGTCAAAGCTCACCAGCAGCTGGATCAGAGGTCTCATCTCGTGTTGTAAGAAAGAAATAGATATGTCGGGAGTTGGACAAGTTTGAAAAGAGGAAGAAGGTAGCCAATGGTTTTGGCAAGACGCCTCATGGTATTATAAAGAGCCACTTCGGCTTTGGAGTGGTAAATTAAATTGACAAATAATCTTCAAGGTTGTGTGAGTTTGAGTTTTATCATATTTTCATTACTTTAGCATTAAAGTGTATTTGCTATTACCATCTTGGGTATTTCGTATTTTGTTACACAAAACCAAGTGGATGGAAGATGCCTCTTTGATGAAATTCTACCAAGGATGTTGTTTCGTCGAATGCTATGATTGTTGGGTATGTTCAAGGTGGTTGCTTTGAAGAAGCATTGGCTTGTTTTAGCTGCATGTAGACGGCTAACGTGTCACCAAATAAGAGTACAATGGTCAGTGTTTTTTCTACTTATGGTCATTTGTGATCGTTGGAGTTGGAAAAATTGATTGGTTCTCGAGTTAGCGATCATGGGCTTGGTTAAAATATTCATTCGTTGATATGTATTGTAAGTGTGGTGAAATTGATACGACTCATGAGCTGTTTGATGGGATGAAGGAAAAGGATTTGATTTCCTGGAATACTATGATTGATGGGTATTCCTACTTGAGTTTGTACGCGGAAGCTCATGGCACCGTCACCCAAAGCCCAAGCTTTAAACCTGGCACTGTCACCCAAAGCCCCGGATTTAAACCTGGCACTGTCACCCAAAGTCCAGGCTTTAAACTTGGAACTGTCACCCAAAGCCCGGGCATTAAACCCGGCATTGTCACCCTAAGCTTAGGCTTTAAACCTGGCATCGTCACCCAAAGCCTGGATGTTAAAGCCAGTAATTTTGCTATTTTCACGCCCTATTCTCATGACACACCTCCAAAACAAAATTTCAAAAATTAAAAAGAAATATACATTCAATCCAACAAACAAGTTTTCTATTTAGAACTACATGATCCCTGATTTTCCATTATGAATAGAAATATGTAGGAGCAAGGTCAATCCTTGTCGGGCCCAAAAAATAAAACATATTTTTTTTACTTCATTTTTGTTTTCATTTTTGGGAAAAATAAACATTTTGAAAACCCACATTCATTCACTCATTTAATTAAAGGTACTGTCTTAGGACAAGCATTGTAGGGTGGATAATACCCTTTCCTATATGTAACCGACTTCTAGACCCTAATCCGATTTTGCAGACATTTTCCTTTTCTTTGGTTTTTTTAAGGTTTTCCATAATAAAATATGGTGGCGACTCCTCTTTTTGAAAACCTTATTGTTTTCTCTATACGTCTCCGTCGTGACCCTGGTTGCAACAGATGATAATGAGAAAATTAATATTAAATTTTCAAAAAAATAGGATTCGTCACCATAGTTTTTATGAAAAACTATGAAAAAACCAAGGAAAAGAAAATGGTTTGCAAAACCGAATTAGGGTCCAGGAGTCGGTTACGTGTAGGGAATGAATTAACACCCTACAATGCCCGTCCTAAGACGGTACCTTTAATTGAATGAGTAAAAAAGAATATGGTTTGATTGAAATGTTTATTTTTTCCAAAAATGGAAACAAAAGTGAAGAAAACAACAAATAAAATATTTTTAATTTTTTGGGTTCGACAAGGATTAACCTTGCTTCTATGTATTTCCATTTATAATGGAAAATCAAGGATCACATAATTCTAAAGATGAGATTGTTTGTTGGTTTTTAATTATTGAAAATTTGTTTTAGAGGTGTCTCATGAGAATAGGGTGTGAAAATAGCAAAATTGTTCTGTTTAATGCCCAGCTTTTGGGTGATAGTGTCGGGTTTAACATTTGGGTTTTGGATGATAGTGCAAGGTTTAACGCCTAGGCTTTGGGTGATGGTGTCAGATTTAAAGCCTGGGCTTTGGGTTACGATGCCAAGTTTAAAGCTTGGGCTTTGGGTGACGGAACCAGGTTAAAGCCTGGGCTTGGGTGACGAGGCCAGGTTTAAAGCCTGGGTTTTGGGTGACGGTGCCAGGTTTAAGGCCTGGGCTTTGGGTGACGATGCTAGGTTTAAAGCCTCGGCTTTGGGTGACGGTCCCAGGCTTAAAGCTTCGACTTTGGGTGACGGTGACAGGTTTAAAGCCTCGACTTTGGGTGACGGTGCTAGGTTCAAAGTTTGGGCTTTGAGTGATTGTGTCAGGTTTAAAGTTTGGGCTTTGGGAAACGGTGCCATGAGCTTCCGCATACAAACTCTAGTAGGAATACCCACCAATCATAGTATTCCATGAAATCAAATCCTTTTCCTTTATCCCATCAAATTGCTCATGAGCCGTATCAATTTCACCACACTTACAATACATATCAACGAATGCGTTAACAAGCTGAATATTTGAACCAAGCCCATGATTTCTAACCTGAAAACCAATCAATTTTCTCAACTCCAACGATCCCTAAATGGCCACAATTAGAAAGAACATTGACCATTGTACTCTTATTCTACAACACGTTAGCCTCCTGCATGCGGCTAGAGCAAGCCAAGACTTCTTCAAAGATACCACCTTGGACATACCTAACAATCATGGCGTTTCACGAAACCACATCCTTGGCAGGATTTCATAAAAAATGTGTCTTGTTTCCACTTGTTTTGTTTGACGAAATACCCAAGATGGTAATAGTAAATACACTTTAATGCTAAAGCAATAAAAATATGATAAAACTCAAACTGACACAACCTTGAAGATTATTTGTCAATTTAATCTACCACTTTAAAGCCGAAGTGACTCTTTATAATACCATGGGGCGTTTTGCCAAAACCATTGGCTACCGTCTCCCTCTTTTCAAACTTATCCAGCTCTCGACGTATCTATTTCTTTCTTTCTCTTACATCATGAGATGAGACCTCTGATGCAACTGCTGGTAAGCTTTGACCAGCCAATACATTTTTTTCATATTCCAGTTGCTGATACCACGTTCGAAGATGAGTGTTTTATGCTTTAAGTGTTTCTTCTGCCACCTTATATTCAAGCTCCCAAAACTTTCTAAACTCCTGGAGAACTTGATCTACCTCAGCCTCACGTATTGAAAGAGAGAGTAGAAAATCATAAGATGGAATGACCATCGTTGACTGTGACATTCATCCCACCATTGCCATTATTCATAGAATGAGTTATAAGATTGCGATGCTCCTTCCAGACATCTTCAAGATTAGTTCTAAATTTAAGCTTAGAGAGGATCAATTCAACTTGACGCAATAGCTCCTTTGCAGCCGGTTTCTCCAAACAACGCAAGAGACAAGAGCCAGGATTGAAAATCTTCATAACTTGGTCATGCAAATTCGTAGCTTTACACGTTTGGAGAATATTATCAACATGCGAAATCATGTCAGTCCTCCCATCACAGCATTTGCATGCGACAGTGCATCCAGCATAATAGCTTCTTCAACTGTGCCAGCCAATAAACATTGTAGAGCACATCTAATATGAGCAACGTGGCCACCGATTCCCTTTCCAGCATTGGGGTGTAACGGAGGTGCATGAGCGAGGCATGACTTGCAAAGAGGTGATGGCTAGAAGGTGCATGGCGGTAACAGGGTGGCTTTGGCTCGCAGAGGTGAAGTGGGGGGTGTTTGATGGTGTTGGCTTGTGGGGTGCAAGAGGTGCATGGCAGCGTTGTGCCTTTGTTGAGGGTATGGTTTTTGGTGGTTGTGGAGACGTGGTAAGTGGTGGTATTTGGATGCGACGGTCGTAGCAGCCGCAGCCACTGGCTTTGGTGTCGTGGTCTTTGTGGGGTGTTGGTGAAGAGCTAGGTGAAGATGATTGCTTATTCGTTGTAGGTGAACATTAATTTCATTATCAAACCAAGACCTAGCTAGATGTTTAGTAAAATACAAAATTAATGAATTTAAACTAAGAAATTAAACATCCTCTAGGATGTTGAGTAAGTGAATGTTGTACCAATATATATTTGTCATACATATTAGTTCTTTTTTCATCCTAGTGTGATCATAAAACAAAATCACATTTTATTTTGCTTTCAAGATCTTGTGTGAATGATTAATTGTTTACAATTGAATAACTTTGAACCAAAATTTTTTGTACAACATCAAAATATTTTCACCTAAAGAAATGTTTGGAGTTTGCAGTTGGAGACCACATATTTATGATGGTAACACATGCCAAAGGTGTAGGAAGGGTCATTAGATAAGTTTGTTGTAGTATTTATAAATGACATCCTTATCTACTCAAGGACTAAGGAAGAGCATGTACAACATCTAAGGTTAGTGTTAGAGATTTTAAGGGAGAAGCAACTGTATGCCAAACTCTCTAAGTGTGAGTTTTGGTTGGAAGAGGTGAACTTTTTAGGACATGTGATTTCAGGTCAAGGGATCTCCGTAGATCCAGCTAAAGTGGAAGCAGTGCTATAGTGGAAACATCCTAAGACGGTTATCAAGATAAGGAGCTTTATAGGTTTAGCTAGTTACTATCGAAGGTTCATTAAAGGTTTTTCAAGGATAGTGACACCTTTGACACAACTAACTCGCAAAGATCAACCTTTTGCATGGACCGATAGGTGTGAGCAAAGTTTCGTAGAGTTGAAGAAAAGGTTGACTAATGCTTTTGTGTTGGTGATTCCTGATACCAATAAGCCATTTCAAGTTTATTGTGATGCTTCACATCAACGTTTGGGTGGTGTTCTAATGTAGGAGAAGAAAGTAGTGGCTTATGCTTCGAGGCAACTCAAAGTTCATGAGAAGAATTACCCTACTCATGACTTAGAATTTGTAGTTGTGGTGTTTACATTGAAGATTTGGAGACATTACTTATATGGGGTTCAGTTTCAAGTGTTCATTGATCACAAGAGTTTGAAATACTTGTTTGATCAGAAAGAGCTGAACATGAGATAGAGAAGGTGGATGGAGTTTTCGAAAGACTATGACTTTCAGTTAATGTATCATCCCAGGAATGCTAATTTGGTATCAGATACTTTGAGTAGGAAATCAGTTCAGATGTTAGCTTTGATGATTGAAGAGAATAAACTGATTTTGCAGTTTAGAGATTTGAAGTTGAAGGTGAAGTTTCACAAAGATTATATTAGTTGTGGTAGGTTAACTATAAGTAATGAGTTCTTCGGGAGAATTAAGGAGAAGCAGTTGGGGGATTCTAATCTGAGGCACATTATGGATGTATTAGGATCAAAGAAAACAAGAGACTTTGAGTTGGGAGCTGATGGGTTGTTGAGGTTCAAGGGCAGGCTGTGTATACCTGCAGATGAAGAGTTGAAGAGAATGATTCTTGAAGAAGGTCATAAAAGTCATCTTAACTTAAACCTAGGTATGACTAAGATGTATCAAGATTTGAAGGAGTCCTTTCATGGTCAGGTATGAAGAGAGAAATAGCTTAGTATGTAGCTGAAAGCCTAACACGTCAGAAAGTTGAGGTGGAACATTAAAAGTCCAATGGTTTATTGTAGTAGTTGGGTAATTCTAAGTGGAAATGGGATAGTATTGCTATGGATTTTGTTACTCATTTGCCAATTTTTGTGAGGGGTCATGATGCAGTGTGGGTGATAGTTGATCGGCTGACTAAGAGTGCTTATTTTATGCCTGTGAATCTGAGAATATCTATGGCCAAGTTGACTCATATATATATATTAAGGAAATTGTGAGATTTCATGGAATGCCTTATAGCATTGTATATGATCGAGACCTTATGTTTACATCACAGTTTTGGTAGACTCTTCAAGATGCTTTGGTAACCAAGTTGAGAATGAGTTCTGCCTATCATCGTCAAACTAATGGGCAGTCAGAGCAAACAATTCAATCTTTGGAAGATTTTTTTTAGGACTTGTGTGATGGATTATTTGGGTGTTTGGGATGAGATGTTGCCTTTGGTGGAGTTTACATACAACAACAATTATCAGGCCAATATTGGGATAACACCGTTTGAAGCTTTGTATGGCAGGAAGGGTAAAACTCCTCTTTGTTGGTATCAGGATGGAGAGGCAATGTTGTTTGGGCCAGAGTTGCTTCAACAAACTACTGAGAAGGTAAAACAGATTCAAGAGAGGATGAAGAGTTTCCAGAGTTGGCAAAAGTCTTATGCGGGTCATAGGAGGAAGCCTTTGGAGTTTGCAATTGGAGACCATGTATTTATGATGGTAACACCTGCCAAAGGTGTAGGAAGGGTCATCGGATAAAGAAACTTATCTCCTAAGTTTGTTGGACCTTATCAAATTCTTATAAAGATAGGCCCAGTAGCTTATGAGATAATAAAAGAAAATTTATGGAGATCATGTGATTTACACATGGTTTGAATGGATGGAAGATTCTATTCATGTAATCCATGAATAGAGTTGGAGCATTTGTTATCCCAAAAGGCATCACCACATACTCGCAGTGCCCATAACGAGATCTAAAAGTTGTCTTTTGCACATCTTCAACTTTCACCAAAATCTCATGGTACCCCGACCTCAAGTCTATCTTTGAGAACACAGTTGCTCCACTCAACTGATCCATCAAGTCATCAATCCTATGCAAAAGAATACTTATTCTTGATTGTCAACTTATTCAACTTCCTATAATCCACACACAATCGAGAACTCTCATCTTTCTTCTTAACCAACAACACTGGAGCTCCCCATGGCGATGCACTAGGTCGAATAAACTGCTTTTCTAACAACTTTTCAACTTGCTTCTTCAATTCACTTAACTCAGCAGGAGACATTTTGTAAGGTGTCATCGAGACTGGTCCTGCTCCAGGCACTAAATCAATTGAGAACTCAACTTCTTGTTTAGGAGGTAATGCAGGTATTTCATCTGGAAATACGTCCACAAACTCAGTCACCACAGGTATAGACTGCATCTCCACTCTATTCTCCACTTTCATCTGAGTCAAAATTACAAAGCATTTTGACCCATCTCTCAATTCTGTCATAAGTTGATGAGCAGAAATCAAAACTGATTTCTCATTTTCAGGGAATACTAACATCTTCTGACCACAATCTATAAGAATGTGATTGGTAAATAGCCAATCCATCCCAAGAATGACATCTAACCCTTGAAGAGGTAGGAATATCAGGTTAATCTTGAATCTACGCCCCTCCATTACTATTGGACACTTAGCACAAACTATTGAGGTCAACACAGTTTCAGATGCTGATGTAGAAACCAGAAGTTTAAAATGAAACTCTCTAACTGGAAGACCAATCTCATCAACACACAACTTTGGCACAAAAAAGTGTGTCACTCCAGAATCAAACAAAACTGTCAAACATCTACCAGCTATGAAGCAAGTACCTTGTATCAGATTGTCTGCCTCAGTAACTTCTGCTCCTGACATAGCAAACACTCTGCCGACCACTCTAGGCTTGTTGCCCTCATTTTTCAACTGTTGTGAACCACCTGTAGGAACCATCATTTTTCTGTTTGGACAATCCCTAACAAAATGCCCCTCCTTCTGACATAAGTAACATCTAGGACTCCCATAAGGCTGTTGGTGCAGTTGCTCCCGTTCTAAGCTGTGGAGATGTGGCATATGGCTTCTGTGATTGTACCCTGACCTTATCACGAGATGATCCTCCTCCATGAGTCCTGATGACTCTTCCAGCACTTTTCTCAAGAGTCTCTACCATCTTCACCTTTTCTACCAATGCAGGAAACTCCCTGTTGTACAAAGGAGTTATCACCTTCTTCAAATAATGCTTAAATCCTTCCTCAAACTTCCTACACCTCCAAGCCTCAGAGGTAGCTTGGGTGTAGAATCTGGCTAGGTACTCAAATCTAGCAGCATAAGTAGTCACAAACATCTTTCCCTGTTCCAACCTAAGAAACTCAGCTTCTTTTGCAAATTTGGCACTATCTGGGAAGTACTTCTCCAAAAGTTTGTTCTTGAAGCTCTCCCAAGTGATGGACTCAGCCCTGGCTTCCATCATCTTCTGAGCTCCCATCCACCAAAACTCTGCTTCACCTGATAGAAGGTATGTAGCAAAGATCAACTTCTTATCTTCAGAGCAAGAAGTTGCCCTAAAGATTTTCTCCAATTCTCTCATCCACTTATCTGCTTGGTCTGAAGTCGAATTCCCACTAAACATGGATAGGTTATGCCTTAGAAAGTCAGTCAAACCCATTTGCTCCTGAGGCTGACTGGAACAAGAAGATGCAGTTGCTCCTATGACATCTAATTTATTCATTATTGCTTGCTGATTTTGATTCATAGTCAAGTTATGCTGCTGAATAGCATTGACCATCATCTCAATTGCTCAGGCAATTTGACTCATCTTAGATGAAGGTTGAGGAGGAGTAGAAGGTATAGGATCCATTCAATAAGACACAAAATAAAGATTTAAGATCAATTTCTACAACTCAAGATAACTACAAAAGGTTGCTAACAACTAATAAAGATTCTACAGGTTCGAACTGCTCTGATACCATAAATGTACCACCCTAAAAATTATTTCTAACATCTAATCTATCCAAAATAGTAGTTAAAACATAATGCACAATATATATATATATATATATATATATATATATATATATATATATATATATATATATATATATATATATATATATATATATATCAACCATACACTAACATTGTACTTCAAAAGATTTCCCCCTTCAAAGGAAATTAAAACATAACTAATTACATTTACACATAAATACATATAAACAAAGAGTTTTTCAAAAATCTTTTAAAGTTGCAACTGGCTCATTCAAGAGTCTCTTCCATAGTACCATTTGCAATATTATCTGCTCTCGTGTATAACACGATCATCGCAGTAGAAACAAACACACCACACAAACAAGAAAGGGTAAGCTAATAATTCAAAATATCTCAATTAATCTCAAATAATCACAAGTATACATCGTTTAACACTTAACAATCAATTGACAACATCTATCATTCAACTCAAGACATCATATAATATAGGCAGACTCAATCTACTTCCGGAAGACTTGTGCACTGAATAGACCCCAAGATTTGCACCTGCCATACTACTCCCAATTTGTGTATCTCATCTCATTACCATTAATCTCATATGACAGGGTTAATCCATATGACTGTCCTGACCAACCCTCTTTCAAGCTGCAGTTTCAGCCGTATGAACCTCCTTCGACTCTCACCACCTAGTAATATTCATCTATTTGATTCCTATTACTAGTAGAGTCAGGATATCAATCGTTAAACCAGATCCTTAGACAATGCACATCCTATTTCTCAGCACAAATGTTTTCTTTCCTGAAAACACTATGCCTATGCATCACATACAATTCATATCATACATTATCAAGTTTCATTCATCTATTCATTCACTTTCCATTTCAATCTCAATAAAGCTTCACCACTTTATATAATTGTACAATATCAAATATGATTCCTCAATTAATCATGCACAAAGACATATCCATATGTCATACTTATCAAAGTCTTATCACTAGTCATATTCAATTTATCAAACAACAATCAAAAGTTCTCACATGCTACTTTCTAATATCATTATTCAAATCAGGTCAATTGATCCCACCAAATCAATACTCATTCACTGCTTAAGGACCAGTCAGACCTGCAAGAAAGACTTGAGGACTGACAATCATATATTCAAGTTTTCTATTCTAAAGTTCTATTTGAAAGTAACTAATTAATATAAAAACAAGTTATGAATTTCTCTTACCTGATGAAGATCTCTACACCAGTTCCTCCAATACCTGATAGAGATACTAATCCAAAAATCTAGGAATCTAGAACAAGTTATCAGAACAAAACTAAATTTTACTATAATCTTAATTAAGTTGAGAGAAATACTTTTCTCAACTGTCCCTACTAAGATTGATGACAAAAACATAAGGAAAAACAGAGAATAAGGGATCTTTAGAGCAAATATGAACTTACTCTGTTTGAGATTCTGATCGGTTAGAAATGATTCCTAACTCCTCAGCTACTACGAGGTGTGATCAGATTCTAAAATAGATGAGATATGGAAAGGGAAAATTAGAGAGAAAGGAGAGCTTGGTTGATGGAGAGAGAGAAAAGAAAGAGAAAATGGAGATGCAGGGCTCGTTGGGTTTTATTTTTATAAAGCTTCTTGTGCCTTACAAACCTCGCTCGGATAAACTCTGAATGACTCTGATATCATTTTAAAAATTGGACTTTAAGCCTAACTCAATCTTACAAAATCCGCTTGTAAGGTGAGGATTGCACCTAATTATAAACTATGAAATCACCTTATCGCTAGTTGGGATGGGATCTCCAACATATTACTTTACGATATGGAGATACTAAAAAATAAAATAATAATTTTTTTAATTTAAACCACACTTATCCACTATTAGCTAAAACCTGATTATTCTTTCGGAACGTGTGTGTGTTTGAATAAGGATGTCTTTATACAAGCTTTAAACAAAAGAGTTGTTGCAACTTATTTTTTGATCGTTGAGAAGTTTGAGCTCATATGAATGTCTTCCTTTTGTCTGATCATCTTGAACATAGAAGATACATTAAATATGCTACATACATGCATTAAATGCTCTTCACCTCTTGAAGCAACATTCTAATAGCTGATAATGCTTATTTGTCCTTGGTGAGAATGTTACACTTGAAATTATGTAAAACACATAATTATACAGGTTATATAGTCTTTTCAGACTGGATAATGCCCTATTGAGTCGATAACAACATTAACTTTTTTCTAAAAAAATCTTTGTTCATCTCATCTTAATAATAATAATATATATATATATATATATATATATATATATATATATAAAATTCATCTTTTAAAAGAATTAAGAAACTCATATTTTTAATTTGTCCTAAATGTTAACTTATCGGACTTCCATTTAAAAGAGTTGATCACCTATTTTATTTTATTGTGAAAATAATCCTTTTGAGA
>Ga0209700_102610_pt1 | contig 36071 bp, 24 predicted proteins | sample SiratroredBW_FD_187528 | JGI IMG/M metagenome (GOLD analysis project Ga0209700, IMG submission 187528) | Root nodule microbial communities of legume samples collected from California, USA - Siratro red BW (SPAdes) (version 2) | ecosystem: Host-associated > Plants > Roots > Nodule | place: USA...
TATATATATATTTGTATTCTTTTTCCCTTTCCTTTAACAGAAATAAAAGTAGGTTAGCTATAAGGATTTAAAAAAAAACCATTTTTATTAAGAAACTCTTTTCTAAAAAAAAATAAAAATATTATATTCCAAATAATTTCAAAAATAATTAAAAAATAATAATCATAAACAAAGCATTTTTAAAAAAATAATAAAAATATTCAATTTCAATAAAAAACGAAAAACAGTTTTAGAAATTAAAAAAAAATATCACCAAACCAAAATTCTTAAAATAGAACTACGTGAACCAGGATTTTCTATCATGTATAGAGATACATAGGACCAAGGTTAAATCTTGTCGGGTCCAAATAAATAAAATAATATATATGTTTGTTTGTTTTATTTTGTTTGTTATTTTTATCTGCGTAATTATTATTTATTGTTATGATTTTATAAGCATGTTTTCTTGTTTGTTTTGTTTCTTTATATATTTGTTTGTTTTGTCTTTAGTCTCATTATTATTGTTATTATTTGGAAAAAAATGATATTTTTTTTAACCACACTTATTTTTATTCATTTGATTAAAGGTACCGTCTTAGGACGGGCGTTGTGGGGTGCTAATACCTTCCCCATACGTAACCGACTCCCGAATCTTTGAATCTGGTTCGTAGACACTTTTATTTTTGGTTTTTCTATGGTTTTCCATAATAAACTATGGTGGCGACTCTAATCTCAATTTAAATATTTTTTAAATTATTTTTTTGATCGCCTCGTCGTGATCCCGGTTACGACAAATATGTGGAGCCCATCATATGAAGGAATTGCAACAACGCATAGGACGATTAGCCTTATTATTAAGATTTTTGTCAAAGGAAACTATAGAGGTTTCCTGTATTTCCAATGTTTGCACAAGAATGAGGGTTTCTTTTGGACAAAATAATGTGAGGAAATTTTTGGCATTAAAACAGGTTTTAGCTCATCTCTCGATCTTGTCAAAATAAACTCTGGGTATAACATTGTAGCTATACATCACTATAACCAGTTAGGCGATTTATAGAGTTAAATTACATGATATTATTGGTTTATTTTATGACAAATATAAACTCTCTTCACACATAAAAATTCTCAACTTTATTTTGTTTTTTATAATAATTGATTATATGAGTAAGAAAAAGGATTTGATTGTTAATTCATGGTATTTTGAGTGGACCAGAAAACCATTGGATTAGAAAAAAGTAGGATTGAAGCCTTGAAGTAGTGAGAGAAAGGAGTAAATTTTGGGGAAAAGAAGTCAAGTTCGACTTAGCAAACTTGAGCCCGGTGTAAGAGAACATGAGACTAGGTTAGAGAAATTGGTCGGTGCAGGTTGGCCTTCAGAGCTTGGATCTACAACAAAATCCAGTGGTGTTAGGAACAACTAACCTGAGTCGGGCGCGAGTGTCAAATTTCAAATTTTATTAAACAGTTTCTTGCACTAGGGTTTGACATCTTTAGCAATTGGAAATCAAAAATTGCTCTTGGAAGGCATTTTTAGGATATCTAGTGGATTCTTCTTCATATTCCACTATCTTTTGTAAGGTTTAGTATTCTCATGTCTATGAAAAGCTAAATTCTTTGTTGTTGGGGTTAGGTTAAACCTGTATGAACTCTCACGTAATTGTTTTGTTTTTCATGTTTATGTCTTTTCTTTCAATACATAAGTATTTTAAGTTTGCGGTCATTGTCTGTTGTGTTGATTCTTGACTTTATCATTGGTCCTTGGGGCATTAAATATCTTCTGTAATCAGTAATTGAATTAAAATATCAGATGAAAACTTGTGTTTAGGAATAGAGCAAGATTCATTTGTTGTCTTAAGGCCCTTGTGGATATTGAAAGATTTATTTATATAATTGATCAAGGAATTAACTATTAATATATAATCTTAGGTTTATTTGTTAAGGAATTGGGATTGAGTAATATAGTGGGTTGAAATTTGTTATTGATAGAAAAGAAAGTAATGTTTTTGTATACAAGACTGAAGATTGGTGAGCTCTAACCCTAACAAGTTCTTACCATTAATATTAAATTATTTTTATACATTTCAATTGATGATAAAATCTATAAATATTATTTTAATTTCTACATTCATAACCAAATTATGCAATTGTTCTTGAATATGAATTTATTATAATTGTAATTATTGTCTTATATTGCACTAATCCTATCGAAAGAACGATATTTTTATTACTTGCTATGTTGCGACTGGTGCACTTGCTATCATAGCAAAATAGGCTAACATCGATTAACTTAGTGTTGGTGCAGGAAGTTGACACAATGCAAAAGCTAGTTTCCTTTATAAGTAAGTTGTTGCACCATGCTGAAAAATGATATCAGAAGATAGAACAAGCAATATTAGTAGTAGTTATCACTATATGATGACTTAATTATTATTTCCAAAGTTACTTTATAGTGGTCAAAACTAATCTACCAATACGCAAGTCCTTCAAAATCTCGTTCTTGAAAAAAGAATGATGAAGTGTGCTATTGAATTGTTCGAATATGATATAAGATATAAAGCCTGAGGAGACGTAAAGGCATAAGTATTAGCTAACTTCATTGTTGAATTAAGATCACCAACTGATACGAACTCAAGTAAGGCTGAATAGTTGATGTTAGTTTATGGCACTTCAAATCTCAAAGATAGTGGAATTGGGGGTCATATTGGAAGGACCAAATGGGGTGATGATAAAACAATCTTTAAGATTTGCCTTCAAGACCAACAACAATCAAGCAAAATATGAAGCTTTGCTAGCTAGTATGAATTTAGCCAAAGAAATGGATGGCAAGGCTCTTACAAATTAGAGTGATTCTTAATTAGTTAGTGGGCAAGTTGCAAGGAATTATCAAGCCCAGGCCCATAGTTAGCTCAGTATCTAGAAAAGGTAAAGCTTTTTTTCAAAATCTTTTGATGAATTTAAGTTGATTTATGTGCCCAAGTAGCATAACTCATGAGTGGATATGTTATTAAAATTAGCCAGTAAATCACTAATCTGTCTTTCAGGAAATATTGGAACTTTTCAGTGTATCTATAGGACAATTGGTCATGTGTACTCAAGCAATTTTGTAGCCATGGATGTCACCATATGCATTATACTTAAAAGAAGGAGTGAGCCAGTAAGAGAAAGTGGGGAAATAATGTTTCATAAAAATTTTGCTCAATACTTATTACTCAACAACACTTTGTACAGACGTGAGTTTTCTAATTCATTATTGCGATAAGTGAATGAAGACATATGTGGAGGACATATTGGTGGTTGTGCTCTACCTAGGAATGTGCTACAGGTAGGCTCTTATTTGCCAATAATGAGGGAGGATTGTCAATAGTATGTCAAATGATGTGATAAGTGTTAACGACATGAGAATATACATGTTGCTCATCTAGATAAACTACACTCAATTATCTCTACTTGGCCTTTTGATAAATGGGAGTTGAATATTTTGGGTCCTTTTCCACAAGAGTTCGACAAATGAAGTATTTAATTAGGGTGGAATATTTTACCATGTGGATTGAAGTTGAACTTGTGGTAGCATTTTCGGGTGATTGAATAAAAAACTTTTCATGGAAATCCATAGTGTGCAGATTTAGGGTTCCCCATATCGTTATCATAAACAATGGAACCCAATTCGCTAGATGAGAGTTATGTGATGAATACAGCATTCAAGATATTGCATTAGTTGAGTATCTGCAAACGAACAAACAAGTATAGACGCCTTTTAAGGGAAAATCATAACAAAGCTTTGAGATCCAAATTGGATAATACATCGATGTGGTGATTGAATTTAGCAATATTATCTCAATAGGCTTAAGGTCACAACATTGGCGCCATCTGGAAAAGTTGTTTCAAAGACGAACACTTGTTTTCGTTAACCTTTGACTAGTGATAGAGTTAAATTATATGATGTTTTTAGGCTTATTTTCATAATCAAATCAAATCTTTCTAAGATTGGAACCTACCAAATCTCATGTTTTTATAAATAACTTTTTTTGTTTGTAAATAACTTGTTACTTGAGTTTTTCATCAAATATTACTCTAAATTTTACTAATTTTGTCAAATAATGAACAAGAAGTATTTCATTAAAAAAAAAAAAAGTAAGATTGGAGCTCCATAAGGGCAAATAAGAGCAAAATTAGAATGATGATGAAAGCTGAGTCGAGCCTACGAAATGTAGGTCGGGCACATGTTTCATGGGTCGGGCTCAGGATCCTAAAAATGGGCCAAAAGAGTTGCAATTGCAACAAAATCCAATTGCACCTAGTGCCACTTTCCTGGGTTGGGCGCGAGTGCCAAAAAACATATTTTATTTAAGAAATATTTTACATTAGAATTTGAAATCTTCAGCCAAATATCATAAAAATTCAGACTAGAAGGCAATAAGATGGTTGTCATTGTTGTACCCATGACTATGAGGAGCTAAACTCATTATTGTTGGGGTTAGATGTAATAAGATGCAACTATCATGTAATCGTATTCTTATCTGATGTCTTATAATAAATTATTTTCTTTCAATACATAGTATATTAATTCTATGTTTATGCTTATTGTGTGAATCTATAACTCAATCATTGATTCTTAAGAGTATTAGAAAATATCTTCTGAATCTGGAATTGAATTAATTTATCGAATGAAGGCTCATGTCTAGGAATAAAGTGTGATTTATTTGTTGTCATTAAGATCCTTGTTTGAATGCAAGATTGATCTATATAATTTATCTTGATGATTAATAGACAATCCCTAGCTTAATTTGTTGAGGAACCAAGTTTGAGTGATTTTATGGGTTGACATTGATTATTGATAAAAAAGAAAAAAATTGTGTTCATACATGAGAGTAATAATTATTCAAAAACATATAAATTTACAACAATAAGAGTTATACATCAGAATAGAGAACTATCTATTTTATATACTCTAAGACATTAAAACTATATTTTTCATAAGTCAATCATCTAAAAAATCTTCCAAAGATTCTTTTCTAACAACTCTTACTAAGCAGGTTCTGCTTTTACTCATACAATAAGTACATATGAAAGAGAAACATGAAAGGAGTGAGGTCTTTATAAGCCTTAAATATTAATCTTAATAAACCCTACAAACAATACAAACAATGGGGGACTATAATCACAACAACAAACAATGGCACATATAACTTGACTTAAAACTAAAAGAATTACTCTCACTTTATCAAACATATGGATCCATATACCACTTTTGATGACCCAACCTGAACATCAGAAGTTATTTGGAAAGTAATCAGGTAATTGAATATATCTCATAGGTACAATCATAATTATTTTCTCGAGAATTCTGGCCATTTAATAATAAAATAGATATATATACTCACTACCTAACAATGGTGATGATGAGCAAGTATCAGATAGTACCAAGTTTGGCCTGTGAAATATCCTAGTCCAGGGTACTATTCTGAACTATCCAGATATTCACCTACTTGAAATACTTCCTTAGACCCCACCAAGTCCCTGCTATTCTGAAACCTAAGACTCTTTCACAACAAGCATACTCATGATATTTCATCAATCACATAACATAAAGACCATTATGTTATGACATATTTATCAAAAATTCATAGATTTTACACAACATTCAAACAAATACAATAAGTAAAACATAATATATACGTGACTTTCTTTTATCCAAATTCATAAAAAAATACATACTTTTACTTTATATGTATTTATATACAAAAATAATATTTAAATTATTACAAAATAGAGTAAAATAAGGATTAAAGCAAAAACTTTTAATAAATATAATTCTTATAAAATTGGAAATAACTTAAATAAAATAAATAGAACTAGTGAGTAACTAAAGATAAAATAAATAAAAGAATAAAATAGAATCAGTGCGAAACTAGAAATAAAATGAATAAAATAAATAAAATAAATAGGACCAGTGCATAAATGGAGATAAAATAAACAAGACTAGTGCTAAACTAGAGATAAAATAAATAAAATAATTAGGACTAGTATAAAAATGGAGATAAAATAAATGAAATAAAGAAAATAAATAGGACCAGTGCATGACTGGAGATAAAATAAATGAAATAAATAGGACCAGTACGTAACTAGGGATAAAATAAATAGGATTAGTGTGTAACTAGAGATAAAGTAAATAAAATAGGACCAGTATGAGACTGGAGATAAAATAAATAAAATAAAAAGGACCAGTGTGTAACTGGAGATAAACTAAATAAAATAATTAGGACCAATGTTGGAATGGTTGAAGACACCCTTGGAATGAAGATTTGATGAAGAAATTCCATGGAAACTTGACTTGGATGATGAAGTTTGCTTTAGAACCTTGGTTGGGGTACTATAGAGAGTCTTTAGCTCACATTTGCATATGTTTGTGTCTTTCTACCAATTGCTTGCAATGATATCCATGTTACTCAAGTGAAAAATATTTTCGAAAACCATTTTATGAGAAAAGGTGTTGCAAAAAAAAAAAAATAATAAACTATTTCTGAAAAATAGTTTATTGTTTTTGTGTTGAAGGAAAAACAACCGATTGTTTTCCAAAAACAATCAACTATTTTTACTTGATAGTGCAGGTTTCTCTATATAAACCTGCATGCAACGCAATTTTTGGTACAAAATCATTCAGAAAAGTTTGAAAATTATTTTCTAAGTATCAATTGAGAGTTCTTGGAGATATTCTTTTAAAACTTAGAGAGGTTGATCAAGATTCACTCAAGATCACCATGGATTCTTATTCTTGAAAGGGATTTTTTCTTGCATTTGATTGGGGGAGCAACCAACAGCTAGTTCTTATCAAGATAATTGGATCTTTCTGTAATGAGATTGATTTTAGGTTGTTGTGTTGTGATATTAGGAGTTGTAATTCAAAATTCATATGTTCTTTGGTAGAATTATACTTGAATAGGGTGTTTAAGTATAGTTTGTGTTGTAATCTATTGTATTTTCGTTTTGGATTGTAAGTTTGCATAATATACTATAGTAGGGTTCTGCATTTAACTCTAGGGTGGTGCATCTTATGTGGTAGGGTTCTGCATAAGGGTAGAATCAATCTTGTAAGGTTCAAGATTGAATCTTGGTTGTGTAATTGTATGTAAACTTATTGATTGTAGTGAAATCTTTGCATTGTTGTGCAAAGGGTTGGATGTAGCTCTTGTGATAGAGTGAACCAGTATAAAAATCCCTGTGTGATCCTCTATTCCTTTCTCTGTTTTCATTTGCGCATCATTTTGGCTTGATTCACATTTTACTGGTATAAACAACTTGTTAAATTCTTAAAATAATCAATTGTTTATCTGGACAATAACTAAAACACAACTCTGGAAGAAAAAACAATCAACTGGATCGAGTTTTAATCAACTGCTTTTCTAGAAACTTTGAGTAATTAATCTTATATAGGGTTCTATTTGATCACTTAGTTTTAATCTTTTGAATTCAATTTTTTTAGCTTGAAAAGGGTGTTATTTTTACAGTTCTTCGAATAAAACTGTGTAGAGCTGTTTTACTTGATAAAGGCTTATTGCATATTGTCGTTTTCAATTCTTGTACATTGGTTTTATGAGTTTTAACAAAACTATTAAATTTTTCTTTATTCTGCTTTGTACAAATTGATTTTAAAGAGTATTGCATCGTCATTCCTGCACATAGGTTGGAATCTGTCACGTGTCTGATAACAACATTGCACTTCCTTTTTACAACTTTGCATTAAAACTTTTAATCAATTGTTTTGCAATTGTAGGAAACTGTTTTCTGTGCAAAATCATTGTTCTTTGCTTCCTTGAACTGCCAGTGCATAAAGCTATTTTGTGAAAGTTGCTAAAATTTTTCTAAGTGCTGGAAAGGAAATTAAGTTAGTTGTTATGACATTTTAGCTAATTGTTTTTACTGGTTGTACATTCTTATTTCATTTTAACTTGATGTTTTATATTTTTAATTGGTTGTTTTGTGCATACTTTGTATTGTGATTGTTGTTTCATAAAAATACTCATTCTTTCTCTCTTGATTTGGAAAAAGGATTAATAGTTCAATTCACCCCCTCTTGAACATCAACCAACATATTTTTTAACAATCACTGTGATTAGAGATAAATAAATAGGGCAAATATGTAATTGGAGGTAAAATAAATAAAATAAATTAGACAAGTGTGTAACTGGAGATAAAATAAATAAAATAAATGCGACCAATGCGTAATTGGAGATAAAATAAACCTTTAAACAAAGAAAGTAAGTTAATATATAGTTCAAGATGGTTTCAAATAAATAAAAGATTAATAAAACATACATAAGTTTATTAAGATTAACATAGAAAAAGCTTAACCTCACTCTTCCCTTACCTTTAAATAGAGAGACACACAAAAAATAAAGCTACAAATGCTTATTTCTCTTGCTTCAAATCTCCTTTCTCTCTCTCTCTCTCTTCTCTCTCTTCTCCTTCTCTCTTCCTTTTTTCTTCATTCTCTCTTCTCTCTCATCTCTTCTTCTCCCCAACTTCTTCTTCTCCTTTCCATCTCACCCCACCCCTTTATATAAACATAAATTTATTAATTATTGTTAATTTTTAATGAAAATCATGATTACATTTATTTTATGGAGGAAGCTTTCATTCTTATCTTATACTTTTATTATTTTTATTTTACTTTTCAAAAAAATAATGATTATATTACATTAAATGTAATCCTATCTTCTTATCTTTTTCTTTTTTTCTTTCTTTATCGATTTGAAATTAATTTTTATATATTTAAATAATTAGTTAATTAATTATTTTTTAACTTTTATTAATAATATTATTTTCTTTTTAAATAATGATATCTATATTTTTTTATTCATAAATATGTCTTATTATTTATTATTATTTGCATTTTATTTAGTCACAATGCTTTTCTTTTAAAACTATTTAATTTGTTTTCTAATGTTCAAATTTTATCTAAAATACAAAATATCTAAAATGATAATTTAATAACATGAATTATAACTTAAAGTTTTGTAACTCTTATATTAAGATAAAATAGTTAATGTATTTATTTAAAAATAAGAATGTTATAAGTGAGGTCTTTGATTTTCAATTCGATGGATAAAACGATCTTCTGCCGATCACTTAACTTTCAACCTTGTACAGTAAGATAAATATGTTGCAAATAAGACTCAAGTCTAATAATGTAATAAATTGATAGCATGAATACATCTTGATAGAAAATTCATATGACTAACTTGTTAAAGAATATTATGTTACTTAAACTTAGATTAAATCCAAAGAAAATAATTATTGTTATTTTTTATAAAAAATTATAGAAATAATAACAATAAAGATATTTATAACAATATATTTTTAGACGTTATGCTAACAAATTAGAAAGTAACAACTTCTGATTTATATATTGTTTGGTTGGGATGACGGATTTGGTGAGATGGATAAATGAAGGGATAGTTATAGTTAGAAAAACAAAAAATAAAATAATAATAAAATGTAAAAAACGAGAGAAAAAAAGTTACGGTTTACATCATCTTCTTTGAGTGAGAATTTGCGAAGATGGAAATAAAAATAATGGTTCAAACATTTTTTATATAATTCTTTTGATTATTAATATATTAATATTTATACTTATATAATAATAAATAAATATAATTAATTATATAAAAATAATAATAAAAATAAGATAATTATAAAAATAAAATATTTAAAACTAATTATAATAATAATAAATTAAAATATATTATTTTTTATAGTTAAAAGATAAAATTATAATTACAAAATTTTATTTATTAAAACTAATTCAAAACTAATTTACACCTATCATATCATTCACAAACTTTCATAAACATTTCTTTCAAATCCTTTCAAATTTACATCTATCCATTAATCCAAACAATCTTACAATCCACTCAAATTCATTTAAATTCGTTCTCTTAAATTTACTTTCTCAACCAAACAAATCCTTAAAAATATTAAAATGCAGTCTTACCTTGAAGGATCCTTCAATCATACATGAATATTTTATCAATACACCAGATTATAATTTCAAATTTAAGATGAACTTTTAATTTTGATCGTTGGCAACGTAATGGTACTTATATAACGTAGGCAAATAAATAATAGAGTTATGATATTTTGCCAACCACACGTGGCACATACCCTCTTGACAACCTTAGGCGGTGCTAACGTGTGACTGATGTGGCCAACATTAATGAGCTGGAAAAAATGGTCCAGCGTGGCATTGAGAGTAGGTTGAAGGTGTATTAGGGTTTGATTTTGGCTGCCGCCCAACACATTGGAGTGGATACGGAGAGGAAGAGCCAAGTTACATCTCAAATACCAAAATCTCAGATTTGTTCTCCGTGTTGGTTGCAATAAGAAATTTCTCTTCACCGCGAGCAATGAAGCCACCATTAACGAACATCGTCTCCGTTGTGCCTTCGTGGGTTGATTTGTGTGAGGGAAGAAGTGTAGCCGTCGTTCTTGAATGAACGGCGTGTCCGTTGTTGTTCGTCGTCGCTCGATTTAAGGGTTATGGGTGGATTTGAGGGTCGTTGTCGATTTGTTTGAGGGAAGAAGTGTACCCGCCGTTGTCGCTGCTGTTGTCGTCGCCGCTGCATTGAGAAATTCTACGTTTGCTGTGGCCATTGCTGTGGAGGTCCGTAATTGTTGTACTAACAATTTTTCGTTGTTAGTGTTGTTTTTGTGTTGGTGTGGTGAGTTGTTAAGAAATGGGTGTGTTTGTGATGCGTGGTTAGAAAGTTGTTATTGTTTAAACACTTAAGTAGGCATGGTTAAATATTTTGTATGTTCAAAACTAGATATCACGCAGCACGATTGTTCCTTGGGTTATGGCATTTGTAGGTGGTTATAGGTGAACGAAGGCACAATTTTGTTTAATCCAATAGTTGAAAACATCTAAGTATTTGAGGCTTCGAGATGTGTGGGGGCACAAAATTTTTGCCTGTGATTGGTGGTCAAAAGATTAGGCTTAGTTAAACACTTAATTATACAGGGTTAAATAGTATGTTGTTTGTGTTTATGTCAATTAGTTTAGAGAGAGTGCGTGAATGTTTATGATTTGTTTTGTACACACAAATTCTCCAACATACGAGATTTTAGGTAGTTCGTGCTGAATGAAGGCACACTTGTGTTGAATCCAATAGTAGAAAACATTTAAGGATTTGAGGTATGGAGGTGAGAGAGGCATGAATTGCTGCCTGTGATGGGTGTTAGAAAGTTATGCTTAGTTAAACACTTAAATAGAGAGGGTTAAACACTATGTAGTTGCAAAACTGGTCATGGCGCAAGGCGACGGTCTCTTGGGTTAGGGCATACATAGGTGGTTAGTGGTGAACCAAGTGACAATTGTGTTTAATCTAAATGTTTAAAACATAAGGAATTTAGGTATGGAGGTTAGAGGGGCAAAAAATATATTTTTTTTAGAATGCGTGAATGTTTATCATTGATTTTATTGACTGAAATTATGCAACATGCTAAGTTTTTTAACTAAACTCGTTTAATGAACAGGTTGCTTTGAAGCTAGTTATGGCTACAAGAAGGTCGGATGTAAGAAGATCTAATGTTGATATGAAGGAAAATAAGGCAAATGAGTTATGTGGGCATTGTAAGAAGGTCGGATACAAGAAGATCTGACTGTAGTAGATTTATGAATATATTTGTATACACCTTTATGAAGTTATATTTGTACATTGTAATTTGAAGTTCATGTAAAATATTCAAATTTGAACCTTTTGTATGAATATTGTTAACAATTATTGAAATCATATTTTCAATTAAATTAAAAGTGGTGGCAGAAATTGTTACTAAATTGTGGTGTTCATATTTCGTTGTTTACATTTGGCATTATAGGAGTGATAAATGATCATATTTACTGCGACAAATTTTTTTTAGTCAAATTTTGCTAGTGTGTGTACAAAAATAGACAGAGTTAAACAATTTTATCTGGAGCGGTTGTGATGGCATAGGACCTGTGTCCATCGTGAAGCAAGACATACTTGTATTCAATGCCAAGGTGCAAAACATGTAATGATTTCAGGTATGCAGGTCAGGGGGCACATAATTGCTTCCTATAATGGGTGGTCAGAAAATTGTGGTTAGTTATACACTTAAGTAGACGGGGTTAAACACTTTGTATGTTCAGTGCTGGTAATGACATAACACGACTATCCCTTGGCACATGACATTGGTAGGTGGTTAGTGCTTAAATCTCCCTTGACGCAGTTTCACTCACACCATCCTCACTCACGTTAGCAAATTTGGTTCAGTATGTGTTTAACCCTATGTTATTATGTGATTAACTCTACAGAACTTTCTGACCATTTACCAAATTTGACACACAACATGTGTTATTTTCGCTCGGACATTTATATCTCCGCTTAAGCTATTTGACTCCAGAGGCTTATAAATCTCCCCTGACGCAGTTTCGCTCACACCATTCCCACTCGCGTTAGCGAATTCGGTTCAATATGTGTTTAACCCTATGTTATTATATGATTAACTCAACAGAACTTTCTGACCATTTACCAAATTTGACACACAACTTTCGGACAGTTTCGCTCACACCATCCCCACTCTCGTTAGCGAATTCGGTTCAGTATGTGTTTAACTCTATGTTATTATATGATTAACTCAACAGAACCTTATGACCATTTACCAAATTTGACACACAACGTTCGGACATTTATGTTTTTGCTTAAGTTATTTGACTCCAAAGGCTTATAAATATCCCCTGACGCAGTTTCGTCACACTGTCCTCACTCGCTTTAGCGAATTTGGTTTAGTTTGTGCTTAACGCTATGTTATTATGTGATTAACTCAACAGAACTTTCTGACCATTTACCAAATTTGACACACAACATGTGTTATTTTTGCTCAAACATTTATATCTCTGCTTAAGCTATTTGACTCTCCAGTGGCTTATAAATCTCCCCTGACGTAGTTTCGCTCACACCATCCCCACTCGCTTTAGCGTATTTGGTCCAGTATGTATTTAACCCTATGCTATTATGTGATTAACTCAATAGAACTTTTTGACCATTTACCAAATTTGACACACAACATGTGTTATTTTCGCTCAGACATTTCCAATCTCTCCGATCGTTGGTGTGATGTGTGCGCACAATAACACTATCTCAATCAACCACTCTCCTTCCCTCCATCCTTGAAAATCCTAAAACAGTGTAGCCTTCCACCCTCTCCTCTCAAAACCAGTGTAGCTCGCCACTATTTCCAATCTTTCTGACTGTCGATGTAATATGTGCGCACAATATCACTCTCAAGCTCAATCCCTCCACCCATCAGAAACAAAAATCAGGCTAGCCCGCCACCCTCTCATCTGAGTTTTGAAATTTTTTTTAACTTATTACTCAAATTTCAATTATGCCATTTCGTAAACAAATATCCTAAATATCCTTCATAGTTAAAAGTCTATTTTATCCTTGTACACGTAGACAATTGTGCCATATCACTAGTTGGCAGGTAGTTATTTGCCACCTGTGATTGTCAAACAAATTTTTTTCTAGATAATAACCCATCCAATCACAACACTCACTTAACAAAAAAAGTCAAAAAATTAGAGTCACGATGAGTTATTATCTTTATGTTATACTATTGCTTCAATAAAAATAATTTTTTTCTTCAAAAAAGGTTGAAATATATACACCTTTCATTAATTAAAAATAACGTTAAAAAATTAAAATAAAGGGCATATTCATAGATGAATAAATTTAAATAATTAATTGTCATATGTTTTAATTACATCAATAAATTTTTTTATTAATTTATGCGTGAAAATAAACTTTTGATACCACTGTTTTCAAAAAGAACAACAATTTTTTATAATAAAATAGTATATTATAATAAAATATTATTTATTTAAATGTAATGTACAGTACTGGTTGCTGTATCAAAAGATCAGCGCTTTATTTTTTCTTTTCTCATTATTTTTGCTTTCACTCTCGTCGAAATACACCGAAATTACAAGTTAGTACTTTGTCTCAATTTTTATATTTATTCTTTTCAATTTTTAGGTTCTCTGCTTGCAAAATGCATTTGTACCTTTCTGTAGGAATCAAAAAGAAGTTAAAGAGACTTAAATGAAAAATAATGAACATATACAGTTCAACTTAAAAGTATTAAAATTTTGTATAAACTATTTTTTCGTTGAGTACGGCTTGAGTAATATCATTTGAGCATAGAAAATTGAATCAATCTATTCAAGAATCTTATTTGAGAAAAAAAAAAAAAGGCTCCACTGTTTTTTTAATTAGGGCATTTACATTCCACAAAATTAGACCCTTGTCTCTACCCCCTCCTGCAAACAACAAAACACACAAATAAATTACACAACTATTGAAATGTTGAAGAAATAAAAAACCTAAAGTTTCAAATCTCTATAAAGACTCCACCGTTTAAGATTTTGACTGTCACCCCTATCATCCCAGAGAGAGAGAAAAACTCATTTTTTTTTTCCCATAAAGGGTCCACAAAAACAGTACCTCCAGCTGGACATTCAAAATTTCAAATTTCAAAAAGCTCTATGTCACGCAGCTTTTTTCCCACCCAAAATAAATAAAATAAAAAAAAGAAGTCACAGCTCATCCATTTCTCCAACCCTATTCAAAATCTAACCGTTGCAACAAAAAGCCACCTACTTTTCTATAAAAAAGAACCCTCTCACCTTCCTTACCCCATCGTCCCCACTCAAACACAAAACACTATCTTTCTATCTCTTCCAACCCCCAATTTCATTTTTTTCCCTCTCTAGATAAGATGCGTGAGATCCTTCACATTCAGGGTGGCCAGTGCGGCAACCAGATCGGTGCCAAGTTCTGGGAAGTGGTTTGTGCGGAGCATGGCATCGACCCCACCGGAAGGTACGGTGGGGACTCGGAGCTACAGCTCGAGAGGATCAATGTTTACTACAACGAGGCCAGTTGCGGCCGGTTCGTGCCTCGCGCGGTTCTCATGGACCTTGAACCGGGCACCATGGACAGCGTCCGGTCTGGGCCGTACGGTCAGATCTTCAGACCCGACAACTTTGTTTTTGGGCAGTCTGGTGCAGGGAACAACTGGGCCAAGGGGCATTACACCGAGGGTGCTGAACTGATTGATTCTGTGCTGGATGTTGTGCGCAAGGAGGCGGAAAACTGTGATTGCTTGCAGGGTATGGTTTTTTATGTTAAAGGTTTAAACTTTTTTATGTTTTGCCGGTGAATTTGAGTTTGGGTTTCTGTGTATTGTTGGTATGATGTAGGGTGGAGGGTTTGTGGGTGGTTTTGACATGAGGGTGTTTGTGTGGTTTATAACTAGCTTGTTAGCGTTTTGTGGCTGGTTTTGAGTTGGGTGTTTCACGGAGTGTGTTTATGAGAAATTTTGTGTTTTGGATTTGCATGTGGTTTTTACAAGGTAGCTTGGGATGTGTTCCATGACTGTTTCTGAAACATGTGGAAAATCTTGATTCTTGGATGGTTATAAGGCGAGGACATTTTTTTTGATGTTTTGCTATTTTGAATCGGAGGTGTTCATTTTTAGGGTTTTGTGGTTGCTTTTCTATGTTAGCAAAGGATGTGTTTATTTGGAGGCTTATGAGTTGTCCTTTTTTTTTTTTTTTTTTTTTTTTTTTTTTGTGTTTTTTTTTTTTGTTTGAACTGGTGGTGGGTGATTTCTGAAACGTGGTGTGTGATTTTTAAATCGTTATTCCTTTGTGCAGGTTTCCAAGTATGCCACTCTCTGGGAGGAGGAACTGGATCAGGAATGGGTACCCTGTTGATTTCTAAGATTAGGGAGGAATACCCAGATAGGATGATGCTTACTTTCTCAGTTTTTCCTTCTCCGAAGGTTTCTGATACTGTGGTGGAGCCTTACAATGCTACTCTCTCAGTTCACCAGCTTGTTGAAAATGCAGACGAGTGCATGGTGCTCGACAATGAAGCCTTGTACGACATTTGCTTCCGTACCCTCAAGCTAACAACTCCAAGCTGTAAGATTTTACAATTTCCACTTGACCCTGTTTCCAATCAATTTTAGCCTGTGTTTGTCCTTTGTTCTATTGCTTAATGAGAATATTGAGTGTGTTGTTTTTCCATTCTTGTGCAGTTGGTGACTTGAACCATTTGATTTCCGCAACCATGTCTGGTGTCACTTGTTGCTTGCGGTTCCCTGGTCAACTTAACTCTGATCTGAGAAAGCTTGCAGTGAACCTCATTCCCTTCCCCCGTCTCCACTTTTTCATGGTGGGATTTGCTCCATTGACATCCCGTGGCTCTCAGCAGTACAGGGCTCTGAGTGTTCCAGAACTCACACAGCAAATGTGGGATGCCAAGAACATGATGTGCGCTGCTGACCCTCGCCATGGCCGGTACCTCACTGCCTCAGCCATGTTTAGAGGCAAGATGAGTACCAAGGAGGTGGACGAACAAATGATCAATGTGCAGAACAAGAACTCCTCGTACTTTGTTGAATGGATTCCCAACAATGTGAAATCCACAGTTTGTGACATTCCCCCCACTGGCTTGAAGATGGCCTCTACTTTCATTGGAAACTCTACATCCATTCAGGAAATGTTCCGCAGAGTGAGTGAGCAATTCACTGCTATGTTCAGGAGAAAGGCTTTCTTGCATTGGTACACTGGTGAAGGCATGGATGAGATGGAGTTCACTGAGGCCGAAAGCAACATGAATGATCTTGTGTCGGAGTATCAACAGTACCAGGATGCCACTGCTGAGGAGGATGAGTATGAGGAGGAAGATGAGGAAGATGAGTACCAAGCACATGAAATTTGATTTTGATGTTAAGTGTATTGCGGTGGAGATGAAGAATTTGCATAACTTGCCGCAACGTCCTGTTGCCGGTTGATTGTCTCTTTTTGAGGGGATGGTTCTGTTCCGGCTAGATTTAGTTTCTATTACTGTTCTATAAAACAGGCTCTGGTGTTTTTGTTTGTGTTTCTATGTAACCTGTTAGGGAAGAATGACAATATAAAACCGCTATTGCTTTTTATATTTTGATCCATCCTAATTATTTAGCAACTTGCAGTCCTTATATGCATGAGACTGGTTGAGATTGCTATTATGAGTTCGAAATGAATGATGAACCTTGTGGGGAACAAAAGCAAGTGGGAACGTTTTTCGAAGTCAATTCTAATTGAAGATTACTTTATGACTAAAATTCAAATTTGAGCAATCAAAGCTCATCCGCCATTAGAGTTTTCTGACCAAAAGCTTTGCGTATGTTTGAATTGAGCTACCTTATTTGAATTGTCTGACAGCTCTGAAATTACTTCTCAGCTCAGCACGAAGATTTAGAGCCCTAGATGCTATTTTTACCATTTTACCCTACTTTTTTATCCTACTATTTTGGTCCTCTATTGAAATATTTCGTTTTAAGATAGGGTGTTAAAATGGCTGGAGGGGATGGGGGGATGGGGGGATGGTGGACAAAGTAGAGGAACCATAATTGTAACAGTTATTTATACCACCAAATCATAACTTTCATTTTTGTTTTGTTATAGTCTGATTCAAAGTTAAAGTGGGGGATGGTGGAGACTCTAGAGGAACCATAGTTATAGCAGTTATTTATACCACCAAATCGTAACGTTCATTTTTATCCTGGTTTAAAATTAAAGTGATTTCAACATACATAGGGGACCATTTGAGAGGGTACCAGTAAAACAGTAAATTTTCAGTATATAATTTCTCTTGGATGACAAACATACCTATAAGAGAAAACCAGTTACATCAATATTCTCTAAACATTATGACACCATTTCTTTTAGAATTCGAGATCCTTAAAATACAGTGGCACAAGACTATTTTTGTAGAGGGTGGAATATTTAGACGGGGTCACCTTTCCAAAGTTCACGCATTTCTCCTGAATGGTAGCCGAAAGTCGTAAGAGTAACAATGAATTGATTAGTCGATTGTGATATCTTCATACAACAAAATCAATGTAAGCAACATCATATATATAGTTCATTAATAACCTCAATTTGGGCATTTTCAAAAAAGTAAGCAATCTTTAACACAGTTGGATAAAACAATAGACGTCAGAAAAACCAAATACATAGCCCCTTTACCAAGACTGCTACAACAGAGCAAAACCTAAATACAAAGACAAAATAAATCTATAAACACAAGCTTCAAACCTCTTCCCTCGCGAGGTTCTAATTCTTACAGTCTTGGATGGTTTTATCTACAACAATTTTGACTTTCCTATACTCAACATCTACAGGTTGCATAACAGTCTCCTCTGGCACTACTGCACGTTTGTTACCAAAGATAGTCCATATGTAAAGCACAATAAATGCTGTCAAAGCTCCACATCCAGTACCAAATATCATTGCAGCAAGAACTCTTAAAAAGCAATCACTCCTTTGTTTAACCACAGGACTTTCAGTGCTTTTAACAAAGACCTTTGGATCCAGAGGCTCTGAATGCATTGAATGAGGAAAACTCCTCAAAACAAAGCTCCATGAATAGAGAAAACATGCTTGAGAATCATTCCCCTTCACAGAACTAAAACCCGCAAACATTTCATTCTCCTTCAACACATTTGACAAGCCAATTGAGTGCCATAGCAGTGGAGCAGAAGGCCTTGATTTTCCATGCTGACTCAATCTGACTTCTAAGCGCCTCGAACTAGCTTCATAGTCAATCCAAGCATGCAACTTTTCTCCACTTGTTAAAGCCAAATTGTTACTTATTTTAGCAACAACTGAACCAGCAACCTTAATGGTCACATTACAACTAGAAGAAACCCCATTTCTACCACCCTCTGAAGCACTAAACTCAACACCAATAACTTCAAAATTTCTATCATTCAACCCAATAGAGCTTTGATAAAACACATCACCTACAGAACCCTTCGGAACCATAACAAAAGCCAAACCACCCCCCATGTCTAAGGAGATTGAAAATGCAAAGTAAGTAGAAATTGACACTAATTGGCTTGGTTTACCTTGAAAAAGCTTGATGGGTTTCTTGTACATGACTCTCCCAGTGTCTGAACTCCCAGAACCAGAGAAATGAATCCCAGACCCGTCATTGACAACCTTTGCATTACCATAAAGGGCCACGTTGGGCTTAAATTTCAGATCTTTACCAAAACCAGCGTAAGAAAACAAAGGAATCGGGTCAAATGCTAGGGTTTTGAGGAATAAAACGGAGAAAGTGAAGACCCTGAAGTAATGGGTATTAGAAAGTGCTGCCATAATTGAAGTGGGTGGTTTGGGTTGAGATGAATGAATTAATCTAGCTGGCGTGAGACTCTAGGGTTGGTGGGTTGATCCCATTTGCATCAAAAGTTAGAATCTGTGATTTTTAGGGGCAGAGTGAAGAAGAAAGCAGATGAAGAAAGAAAGCAAAATTTAATACATTTTACTGGATTCTGCAACTTGGTGGTTCACTTTTTCTGAGTGGCAGATGACCAAGGGAATATAATAAAAAACAATTTTTCTAAAAAATAAAACAATATTTTCGTTTTCTTTTCTTTTGCAATCTGAGGCTTTCCTTTCCAAATAATCTCCATGTGAACTCACAATCACAACCATTGATAAGTTCATAAACAACTGGCTTAAATTAAATTTGTTTTTCTTTTTTCTAAATTCTGGGTTCGCTATGGACCACTCCATAAATTGTGAATGTGCTTTTAATTTCTTGTCTTGAGGTGTTAGGTCGTAGAAGTAGATTCCTTGTTTTATCTGGCTAATATCTATAACATTAACTTTAATATGTGCTTTTTATGGGTCTTATTATAATATATTTTATATATCTTAAATATTTTTTCACTTTTAGTAATGCAATTATTAAATACTCACTTAATGGATGCGACGAATTATTTGAATATAACAAAGATAGAAACAAAAAAGAAGAAAACTAAGATAGGGTAACTGATGTGATGGAGACTACCAGAAAGAAAGTGATTTTTCACCAATAACTTGGTTGAATCATACAAGTATAATTGTGATTGTTTATATACTAGTGCTTCCATAAAATTACACCTTCGTTGAATGATAGAAATTTATGAGTGAGAATGTAATGGTCCAGGAGAAATCCTAAAAAACGGTGAAAAGCAAAAAAAAGTTGAGGCAAACAGAGAAAGTTATTGTGTGGCTCAATCCAATATTGGTATGAACAACCCTATTCCATAACCCATATTATTATTTGTTTGATTCCATTATTTTGCTGAAAGGGGCTCGTTATTGTATGTATTATCTTGTTACACACTCACTTCACGAGACACTTTTCACGTTTTGCGTTAGACAAGGAGAAAGTGGGGTGTGAGTGAGTTGTGCTTGTGCGTCGTGCCCACTCTGGCATGGCCTAACGAACCAACATCACGCTTCAAACAAATCTTGTCTTCTTCCTCTAACTCAACCAACAATTATGCTATGTTATGTTAGTTATTGTGACATTTTCATTCACCTACACCTTTCCCTTCTTCAAGTGTTCGGTGGGTGCTTTTCATTTTGTTTCTCAACATTAGAAAATTGGCATCCAGGAACTTATTCGCATGATCAATCATGCATGTCTTTTTATAGTTATTTTGACATAGAGAGGTTACTTGCTTTAATATCTCGCAAAAGCTATAATAGCAACAACTTTGTATTAGTGTATCCATATTTTTATCATATAATTTTATTTTGTTAAGTGAGTTGATTAATTTTTATAATAATTACCTTACAAGTCAAATCTATCAGGGATTTTTATTTAATTATACCTTTGGTGTTTAACTTCTAGAGTAAATATAGTTTGGATTCCTTCAAATTAAAAAAAAAAATGTAATTTTAGACTATCAAATTTACAGTTTAAAAACTAAAAGCGGTTTAAGGAAAATAATTGATGTTTATAAACTAAAATCTTATTTATTTCAATTGAAAGATTATTATTATTTTTAATTTTAGAGGCCAACATTTAGATATGCTCCTAATTAAAAAAAAATAAAAAACTAAAACCACTGTTACGACAATTTTTTCCACCTCCAAGAAGTTAAACAGTGAAAATCTGCTATAATATATATATATTAACAACAAATAAAATAAAATAATTTTACCTTTTACCTACTTTAACTTTTTTCTTACTCTCATTTTTTTATATTTTTTAAATATATCTTAATGTGTTGGAATAATATTTGGTTAAAATATCAAACTATCTTATTATAAATAAGTCAATTTATTTGTACATTTAAATAAAATATGAGTTTATTAGGTTCGCACAATAATAAAAGAACAAGAGTAATTTTGAAAAAAAATATTGTAATATATTAAAAGGTTCAGAAATGCAAAATATATATATATATATATATATATATATATATAGAGAGAGAGAGAGAGAGAGATATTATATTTCTATATATAACTTAAGAAAATGAATTAACATTAATTTATTAAGGCAATTAAAATAAAATAGCATCTAATACAAGGGGGTAGACTATGGATGTTAGATGTTAAATGATTTAACTAATCTTAACATTTTCAATGTTATCTAATAGATTATTTTATGTGTTTCAATCATGATTTGAAAGTCAATTTATCACAAATTTTCACTTTTACTTTAAATTATGGAAGAGTTTCTTATCTCATTCTTTATTTCCAAACAAAAAATTAATTCCTCCAAACAATGTTTGAATCTCGATCTTGGTAAGAATTTCACAAATATATATATATATATATATATGATTCTCTTCTGAAGCTACCTTTACAATATTGACCTCCCCAAACTCAACAACATATCTAATGGAGTGTAATTTAACATTGATGTGTTTGATTCTCTCATTGTAAATTTGATGATCAACTATATGTATAACACTTCGACTATTGCAATGTATAGTCACACATCATTTTACAATACTTAACTCTTTTATCATCTCCCTTTTAGTGAGTATGATATACTCAGCTTGAGTAGTAGATAAAGTCACCACTGATTGCAAACTAACTTTCCAAAAAACCACTGATTGCAAACTAACTTTCCAAAAAACTACAATTCCAAAAACTATGAAAACATTAGAAATAAACTTTCTAGTATCTCTGCATAGTCTGCATTTACAAAACCCTTCTATAACATCTCTACTATTGGTAAATTGTTTATACACTAGACTAGATGATGGAGGAGGGCTCAGGCAAGGTCCAAACACCAGAGCAATGTTCAGACACCTTGAAGCAAAAAAAGAGTCAGAAGCACTTGTGCAGATTAAAATGCTGACTATTTTGAGCTTTGAGGATTCTTGTAAAAATTGTGAAAAGTAGAATAGAAAAAATTTGGTTGTTTTGTAAATAATTCTAGGTGTCTTGAAAATTATAAAAGACACCTAGATTAGGATTTTTGGACGCATAGGATTTGGACATGTGGCGCCTATCCAAGGGCGCCTTGTTTAGGAGAAGGTAGCTTGCTCCACACGCTAGGTTACTCTAACCCTAACGTGTGGTGCAAGTTAGGGTTACAACCCTAGCTTCTTTCATACGCCACTTATGGTAGCTTGCATTGCAAGCTAGGGTTTCTAACCCTAGCTTCTTGTATACTCTACCTTAGCTTGTGATAGAAGCTACTAGCTTGTTCTTTTTCTATAAATAAGAGGTGTAGCAACCTCCATTATAGACTTGATTGAGAGTAATGATATGCTGTCCAAATTTCAGCACATTGCCCAAGTTTCTCTTTGAGTTTCTTCTCCTAGAAGCTAGGAACTCTCCTCTTGAAGGTTGGCCCAACCTCCTTCAAGCTTTCACCACCTACTTCACCATAACCACCACACTTCCTCTATACGTTTGCTTCCTCCACAGTTCTTCTTCCATCACACTTTGCTTCCGCATCACAAGAAGCTCCTTCCATGCCATTTATACGTACAACAAAGCTTCTACAAGCACTACCCCCATTGGAGCTTGCGCAAGAAGCTAGAGCACCTAGGAGCTTCTCCATCACTAGACGATATTATTTTACTCATATATCTCAGCACCCACTTCAAAGCCTCCTAATGAGCACGTTCAAGATTTGTCATGAACTTGCTAACCACACTAATAACATGCAAAATATTTGCTCAGCTACACACCATTTCATACATGAGTCCTTACCCCATTAACATGGAATAATCTACATCTTTCTCTGAACTAGGAGCTTAAGTAATCGAGAGCTTTATGTGATGACCAAAAGGTGTACCCATAGGTTGAGATTCATCCATCATAAACCTCAAAATAACCTTCTTCGTATACCCTTGCTAAGATAGATACAACACTCCGATTGTTTGATCCCGCTGTATGACTGTCCCAAGTATTCACCTCATGGGACCAAGATCTTTCATCTTAAACTTCGAGCCTAATTTTTATTTAAGTATATGTATTTTTTTCTCTTTTTAAAATATAAACGCAACTATCATAACTATTCCTTTAGAGTCTTATACCTCAAGAAATCATCAAATCTTTTGTACCACTGCCTTGGACTTTGTTTCAAACTATACAAATATTTCTGCAAGAGACACACATTTTCTTCATCCTTAAAAACCCCTCAGATTGTTGCATGGAGATGGTCTCCTCCAAGATTTCATGCAAAAAACTTGTCTTCATGTTTTATTGTTCCAACACCAAATTGTATTACTTATAATTGACACAAAAATCCTTATCGAACAGTGTTTTACCACAATTGAGAAGGTTTCATTATAGTCTACCCCCTATGTAAAACCTTTTACCACCAGTCTCACCTTAAATTTTCTCCATACCTAGTATTCCCTCATTCTTCTAGCATACCTACTTGTATCTGACCACCTTATGATTCTTGGGTAGATCAACAAGGATCTATGTTTCGTTCTTCTTAAAAGATTCAATCTCCTTTTCCATGGTCACTACCATCGCTAACCTTCTATGCCCCTTGTAGCCTTTGTGAAGCTTCTAGGCTTTGAACCTTCTATCTCTTCAACTACAGTCAAATCATAGAAGATAAGATTAGTATATCTAAAGCTTTATGTAGGTTTGATGGTCCTACTTCCTTATCAAGCATAAGCTGATAGCCAAAGTCCAAACCCGCACATGCTAGCCCTATTGAGTGAGAGGTAAAAGATTCATTAGAGTCTTATACCTCAAGAAATCATCAAATCTTTTGTACCACTGCCTTGGACTCTGTTTCAAACTATACAAATATTTCTGCAAGAGACACACATTTCCTTCATCCTTAAAAACCCCTCAGATTGTTGCATGGAGATGGTCTCCTCCAAGATTTCATGCAAAAAACTTGTCTTCATGTCTTATTGTTCTAACACCAAATTGTATTACTTATAATTGACACAAAAATCCTTATCGAACAATGTTTTACCACAATTGAGAAGATTTCATTATAGTCTACCCCCTATGTAAAACCTTTTACCACTAGTCTCACCTTAAATTTTCTCCACACCTAGTATTCCCTCATTCTTCTAGCATACCTACTTGTATTTGACCACCTTATGATTCTTGGGTAGATCAACAAGGATCTATGTTTCGTTCTTCTTAAAAGATTCAATCTCCTTTTCCATGGTCACTACCATCGCTAACCTTTTACGCCCCTTGTAGCCTTTGTGAAGCTTCTAGGCTTTGAACCTTCTATCTCTTCAACTACAGTCAAATCATAGAAGATAAGATTAGTATATCCAAAGCTTTATGTAGGTTTGATGGTCCTACTTCCCTATCAAGCATAAGCTGATAGCCAAACCAAACCCGCACATGCTAGCCCTATTGAGTGAGAGGTAAAAGATTCATTCTCATTGTTTAATGCTTCAACATCTAACCGTAGACAATCTAATTCATCACTAGAAGGATCCACCTCAACACGAACTTTCTCTTTGTATTTCTTTGGATCTTTACACATCACAACCATCTTGCTTCCCCAAGTTACAACCTTCACAACTTATACTCCTTCACTCCCTCAACTTATCCACTGAAGATACACTACTTTGCCCATGCTTGCAGTTTATATTTCTTTATATATGCAAATGATAATGTGCCAAAACAACCTTATATTATCATAATGTACTTGCCTTCTAATCAACACCTCCATTGGAGTCTTGCAACTCAAAGCAGATAATGGACTCCTGTTTATTAGATAAATCACAATGTTTGCAACTTCCCTCCAAAAGGACTTAGACAAACTAGCTCTCAGTAACATACACCTTATGCACTTCAAAATGGTTTTATTCATCTTCTCAAAAAGAACATTTTATTAAGGTGTACTTGTGACCTTCTTACGCCTCCACATACCTTCTTTGCTGCAAAACTTTTTAACTAATGTGATACAAACTCTAATTCATTGTCATCCTAAGCATTTTGAGTTTGTTCCCCTATTTGTTACGGGTCATAGTTTGTCACTTCTTAAATCTTTGAAAAGTCTTAGTAAAAAAACTCCATCATTGAACACATGTGATAAGGGCATCTTGAATCCATGACCCAGTTCCTCTGTGTATTTGACACAAATGTAACCAATACTCCAATAGACTCACAACTGTCAGATGTTACCACAACATCAACAAATTCCCTTATGAAATGAGATTTTTTACCTTTCTCATTCTTCTCCTTCTTTGGACAATCTGTCTATAGTGACCTCTCTTATGACAATTGTAGCATTCAGGCCTTCTATTTCCCATCATCAGAAGAATGCTTTGACTTCTTCTCTTTCACCTCCTTCTTTTTCATACCATTTAACTTTGAGACGTTCAAACTCAACCCAATACCATTTGCCTTACAGTCTTAAAGCTTCAATAGCTTCTTAGTTCGAATTAAGGTTTACACCTCCTCTAGAGAAATGGTCTTTTCTTTCCAAAGGAACACATGAAAAATTGTAATTAAATTTTTTTACTAGACCAATTGATTGTGTTTTTCTCATAAAAATCAAAGACTATTTCAATTGATTGCTATTCTTAAATTAATTAATTGGAGTGTATTGTTGACAATTTGACTTTGTAACATCAATTAATTGTTATTTTAATTCAACTTATTGAATTTTTCAAACAAGAATTTCAAGATTTCAAATTCACTGTTTTTCACTTATAGTTGATTACTGTGGCTGGGTGAGAATGTCTTATAAGTATAATTCGATTGATTGATGTTGAATTTGATTAATTACTTATGTGTTGAACTGTACTGAAAGCAATTTCAATTGATTGTGGTTTTGTAAATGATTATTTTTGTTATGAGAATTTACATATCCCACAGTAAATTATTTTAATTAAAAGAAATTTTTTCTTTCTTTCAATTCTTTTATTGGTTTGCAAAAAGATTTCTAAGTTCAATTCATTCACCCTCTTGAATTCAGTCTAAGACTCTTTTCAATCGGTATCAAGAGCTAGTACTTGTATTGTACTCAAGTTTTAATTCATGGCTGAGAACAAGTTACCCTTTAGAGAGGGAACCTCAATAAACAAGCCACCTATGTTTAGTGGTGTGATTATCAATTCTGGAAAGTTAACATCAAAATCTTTATTGAATCTATTAACCGTGGGATTTGGAATGCAATTGTTAATGGTCCATTTGTTCCCTTGCCTGTTGTAAATGGTGTGACTGTTGAAAAACCTTTTGATGAGTTAACTAATATTGAAAATAAGAAGATTCAGTATGATCGCATTGTTTAAAATATAATAACATATGCTTTAAACCTTGATAAGTTTTTCAGTGTGTAACAATGCTCTTCAGCAAAAGAGATGTGGGATATTCTTAAGGTTACTCGTGAAGGCACTACTAATTTCAAGAGGGCCAGGAAGCATGCTTTAATTTAAGAGTATGGGTTATCTCGAATGTAGTAAGGTGAAACAATTGTTGATGTGAAGAAAAGATTCACTCATATTGTCAACCACTTAACTAGACTTGGGAAAGTGTTTGACAAGGAAGAAATGAACATCAAAGTTCTGAAATGCTTGGATAGAAACTGACAACCCAAAGTTACAACAATTTTAGAAACCAAATATTTGACAACACTGACCACAACAACACTCTTTGGAAAACTAAGGGAGCACGAGTTAGAAATGAATAGGTTGAAAGATCTGGAAAATGTGGAATAAAAGACCAGGAGGCTTGCACTCAAAGTAGTTGTAGTGAATGTAGTGATACAAAAAATCTGAATCTGCTAACCAAGAAATTTTAGAAATTCCTAAAGAAGAAAGGAAGAGTGAAGAACCAACAAGCCAAAAGGTATAATAAAAAATATGATTCTAGTTCAACAAAATTCACTTGTTTTAGATGTGGTAAACATGGTCATATCAAAGTTGAATTCCCAAATCTACTGAATAAAGAAAAGGGACAGGAGAAGAGAAGTAGTAAAGTTGGAAAGTCAAAGAGCGCCTATATTGCTTGGGAAGATAATGATATATCTTCTAGCAACTCTTCAAAGGAGGAAGAAGAAGCATATATGTGCTTAATGGCTGGACAACAATCTGAGGTTAGTAGTGTTAGCTCAAACATTTCAATGAATAGTGAGAATTACAGTACACTTCTTCAAGCGTTTAAAGAAACACATGAAGAAGCTAATGGACTGATCTTATCAAACAATCAAATGAAAGGGCTAAACAATTGGTTGGAAGACAGAGTCAAGTCACTAGCAGAAGAGCTATTAACTGTGAAAAGTAATGTTGATCATTAGGAAATAATCTATAAAGCTATATAAAACTATATTTCACTTCAAAACAAAGTTTAGTATTTGCTAAAAATTGCTTCAAAGCTTTCTATGGAAATTGCAAATCTCAATGCTATTTTGGAGTCACAAAGTTGTGTTTTTAACAAGGCTAACGTTGGATATCAAGGTAGTTTCCATAGAAAATAGAAAAAGTTTAATAGTTTTTTTCAAATATAGTGAAAGGCAATCTTCATCATTTGTCACATGTTTCTATTGTATGAGGAAAGGGCATTCTGCTAAAAACTGTAATATTAAGAAAGTTGACATTCCAAAAGGACTGATTAGGTGGGTGCCTAAGGGAATTATTAACAATGTTGGACCTAAGTTTAACAGGGGACCAATCCTTGAAACCTAATCTGGTTTGCAGGACACTTTAACAACCAAGAAGTAATTGTGGTACCTTGATAGTGACAGGTCAAAGCATATGATAGGTGATGCTTCACAGTTAATGAAAATATACTAGAAACATGGAGGTTTTGTAACTTACGGAGATAAAAACCGTGGAAGGATACTAGGCAGTGGTGATATTGGAGAAAAAGATTCAATGATAATAAAATAGGTGTTGATGGTTGAGGGATTGAAGTATAATCTGCTAAGCATCAATCAATTGTATGATAAAGGTTACAAAGTAACCTTTAAACCATCAATCAATTGTATGATAAAGGTTACAAAGTAACCTTTGAACCAGATTTATGTCTCATTGTTGATTCAAATACAAGAGAGACAATGTTTGTATGTAAAAGGGTAAACAATGTGTATATGTTCAATGTATCTTGCATTGATTCCAGTATGAACTGCCCCTATTAACAAAGAATGACGAGTCTTGGTTTTGGCAGAGAAATAATGGCTCATATACATATGCATCATCTTACAAATTGGCATCTAGAAACCTTGTGGAAGGACTCCATAGACTCAAGTTTGAAAAGGATAAGGTCTGTGAAACATGTCAAAGAGGTAAACAAACTAAAAATTCTTTCAAAATAAAAGTTTAGTTTCCTCCTCTAGACCTCTTGAACTACTTCATGTGGACTTGTTTGATCCTTCAAGAACTATGAGCCTAAAAGGTAATTACTATGGTATTGTAATTGTAGATGACTTCTCAAGATTCACTTGGATTCTTTTTATTATATCCAAGGATGATGCCTTCCATGCCTTTAAGAAACTTGCCAAAGTTATTCAAAATGAAAAGAATTGTTGCATTTATGTAATTATGACTAATCATGAGGGAGAGTTTCAAAATGAAAGATTTGATAAGTTTTGTGAAAATTTTGGTATCAAACACAATTTTTCACCTCCTAGAACTCCACAGTAAAATGGGGTGGTGGAGAGGGAAAATAGATCTTTGGAGGAACTTTCAAGAACTCTTTTGAATGAAAACAATCTCCCAAAATATCTTTGGGTAGATGCAGTGAGCAAAACCTGCTATGTTCTTAATAGAATTTGAATTTGATAAATTTTAAAGAAAACCTCCTATGAACTGTTTAAGGATATAAAGCCTAATGTTTCTCACTTTAAATCTTTAGGTTGAAAATGCTTCATTTTAAATGATGGAAAAGAAAACATGGGCAAGTTTGACTCAAAGGAAGATGAAGGAATTTTTATAGTATATTCTACTCATAATGATGCATATAGATCTTGCAATAAGAGGTATATGACAATTGAAGAATTCGTGCATATTTTATTTGATGAGTCTAACCAAAAAATGCAGGAGAATGCTAAGATAGGTGTAGGTGATGATGATTTCTTTGATATCTAGAAGCAAAGGTTTAATGCAGGTCAGTGGAATAATAATGGAGATTCATAGAAATATAATTTGTTGAAGAACATGTTTCAGTTGAAGTAATTGAGGAACCAATTGCAAATGATGTCAATTCTGGACAACCTATAAAGAATTGAGAGTTCCTTGAGAGCTATCATCGGATAGATGAACAAAGGAGTCTTAACCAGGAAGTCTTTGAACCTTTTCTATGAGCATACAACATTCATTTCTCAACTAGAACAAAAAAAAAGAAATGAATGATGCATTGAATGATAGTCACTGATGCAATGCATGATGAACTTAAACAGTTTACAGGGAATAAGGTCCAGACTCTTGTTCCTGAATCAAAAGAAATGAAGGAATTTGACCCAAGTGGGTGTTCAAGAACAAGCTATATGAACAAGGAATTATTGTGAGGAACAAAGTCGTATTAGTTGCTAAGGGTTACAACCAGGAAGAAGACATTGGTTTTGGTGAAACATATGCACCAGTTGCCAGGTTAGAAGCTGTGAGACTGCTACTGGCTTATACCTGCATGTGCGACTTCAAGTTGTTCCAAATGGATGTGAAGAGTGCTTTCCTGAATGGATTCATAAATGAAGAAGTATATATCTTCCAACCTCTAGGTTTTGAAGATCATAAATGTCTAGATCATGTTTACAAACTCAAGAAAGCCTTGTATGATCTAAAACAAGCTCCACGACAGTGTATAAGAGGTTGAGTAATTTCTTACTATCTCTAGGCTATGGAAGAGGAAAAATGGATAAGACTCTTTTTATTAGAAAACTAAACAATGATATAATTCTAGTTCAAGTTTATGTAGATGATATTATATTTGGTTCAACTAATAAAAATCTGCAGAAGAATTTGTGGCAGCTATGCTAGGTGAGTTTGAGATGTCTATGATGGGGGAGCTGAACTATTTTCTAGGACTACAGATCAAAAAATTCAAGCATGGAACACTCTTAAATCAATCCAAATACTACAAAGAACTATTGAAGATGTTTGATATGGAAAATTGCAAAGAAACAACAATACCAATTTCAATTGAATGTTACTTAGATGATGATGAGAAGGGTGTCAATGTGGACTAGACCATGTATAGAGGATTGATTGGTTCCCTTCTCTATCTAACTGCAAATAGACCTGATATAATGTTTAATGTATGTTTATGTGCTAGATGTCAGTCCAGTCCAAAGGAATTTCACTTCAGTATAGCCAAGAGAATTCATAATTACTTGAAAGGAACTACAGAAGTGGAAATATGTATCCAAGTGATGTATCATTAAACTTAGTTGGTTATTCTGATTTATATTTTACAAGTTGCAAATTAGATAGAAATAGTACAAGTGGAACCTTTCACTTGCTTGGATCAAGTCTAATTTCATGGTACAACAAGAAGCGAGCTTGTGTAGCATTATCTATCGTAGAGGCAGAGTACATAGTTGTAGGGAGTTGTTGTGCACAAACCTTGTTGTTAAAGCAACAACTAAGTGATTTTTTCTTGAAACTCACTAAAATTCATTTATTCTGTTATAACACTAGTGTTATTAATCTAATCAAGAATCCAGTGCAACATTTGAGAACTAAACGTATTAAAATTAGACATCATTTCATCAGAGGTCATATTAACAATGGTGATTGTGAAATTCAAATTTTCGAAACTAGAAAACAATTAGCTGATTTATTTACCAAACCACTTACTAAGGATAAATTTAATTACTCACAAACTGAACTGGGAATAATTGATTTAACAAATGTTTTAAATTGCTGGATGAGTTAATTGGTGGTATGATCAAATTTTGTGTATTACATTAAATTGATTGATTCTAGGTATCAATCAATTATTATAATCTGTATTAATCTGAAATTAGTTATGTTGATCATGGGTCATTATTGCTTAAGCATCTATAGAATCTAACTGCTATAGTGATGTTGTAAGGTACACTTATAGAGCAGGCTTGTGACTGAGTCAATGAGTTGTTGAGAAAGAATTAAATTGATTGGAAGTGCCAAGACATAGAGTTGGAGTGAGCAACATGGAGTGCAATGCTTCAATTAATGGAAAGTCAAAAAGCATTGACTAAAAAAGCTGCTTACACGATTTCCTGAAGTAGGTTTTGTCATTTCCCAATTAATTGAATTGGTGCATATTCTCACCTAAATAAAATTAGTTAGCTTATTTCCATTTTTTATCATAATAAATGTATGATTCTGTGAGTGTGATTTATGTCTATATTAGTTCATAATGCATGCATTCTTCATACATATCTAGGTTAGAAAATCACTAAGTGGTGAACGTAAGAGCCTCGGTGTAGTACGTCAACCATTGCCAAAACACTTCCCTTGCCCCAGCCATGTCTGTTTCAACTACTCTAAAGAAAAGATCAAGACCCTCCAGAGGTACTGGCAGACATGCAGTAGAGGAAGAAGTGGGAGAGAGTGGTCACTTAGAGTGGTCATTCTCTAGTAACTAGGCGCAAATTGATGTCTATCTTCATGAGGTCAGCAAAAAGGTCATTAACAACCCAAAATTCCTAAGGGTTGAATGACTAGAATAGGAGAATCTGTACAATGTCAAGTGCATGCTCAAGCATCAGAAACTGAAGAAATTTCTAAACTTGACTAGTAATCTCTACCCAGATTTGGTGAGTGTTCTTCACCAATGTCTCATTTGAAGACGAGGTAATGTACTCCCATGTAAAGGAAGTTGACATGGAGATCACATTCTTAGTTTGGATTGTAGTAGCTGAATTGAAGAACATTGGAAGGACAGTTGGCAAAGGAAACACCAGTTCTTTGAAAGATTACAACAAGAACCAACTTTTCAGATCGTGTTTGAGGAATCCTCATGCTGCAATGAGAGGATTTCATGTTGAAGGATTGTCTATGAATGCAAAAATCCTTGCTTTTCTTGTGTTGTGACAGTTGAAACCAATGGGTTATAATCATAATATTTTGACAGAAGATGATTTGATTTTGATGTATTGTGTCATGCATCGCTTTAAAATAAACTAAATCAATGTGATCAAAGACCATATAAGCAAAACCAAAAAGCTAGATGATTACAAAATCCCTTATGTAGTGATGGTCTCAAAGTTCATAGAACACTTTGGTGTTGACTTGGAAGGGGAGATTACCGAAGTGGTGAAGCCTCATAAAGAAATTACTACTGCAACATTGCATAATATTGGTCTGAAGAAGGTGAATGGCGAATACTGGATCTGCGAAGCTGAAGAAGAAGAAGAAGGTCAGTAGACAACTAGTGGAGCTGCTAATAAGGGTGTTGAACAACTAGGAGATGATGTTGGTCCAATTGGTACTGCTTTTGCAAACTTTTCTATGGTGCCATATGTGTCTCCTGTGGATAGAGGGGAACCTTTATCCGGGTTTGAACAAATGTTGATTGGGAGACTAGACACCATGGTACACGATCAAAGGGATCATCATGAATTCTACAATACATGTGTCCAACATCTGGATAATCAAATTGAAGGAATTCAAGAGTAGCTGGCTGACATGTACTATGGTCCAAGCACTTAGAATCTCTATTGCATTTGTATTAGATCATTTGTTTCATTGTCTTCTTTAGCTTTATGTTTAGGTTTGTATCATGCTTCTTCAATCCTATTTGATGAACTCAGTGGGAGAGAAGAAGTGTGTTGTTGTTGTCTGCTTATTTTGGTTGTATTTTGCTAAGTTTGTTGTTGGATAGAAGTCTTTTCAGCTTTTGTTTTTTGTTGAACAATGGTAATATGATGGTCATGTAATCCTTGGCTTATCATGTATGAATGAAATCTATTTTTGTTTTAGTATCAATTTCATTCACTGATTCATTGTGTCTTGGTCTTGGTGGTATATCAGTTAGAGGGATTTTACAAGTATGGAGGAGTTTATTTCTACCTAGTATTTTAAAAATTTCCTGATTTGAAAGAAAAATCAATTAAATGATTTATTATTTCAACTGATTGTTTTTATGGTACATGCACTGATTGATATTTTCAATTAGATGTTCTATGATTTCAACTTGAGCGAAAAATAATCATATTTTTTCTAGCTAAAATCTTGTAGGTTTATATGAAGCAACTCAACACGCACTGAATTACCTTCATAAAATAAGGAGATATTGTTAGAATTAATGAAGCTAACCCAAGACAAGAATGAAGGAGACTTGAAGATGACTTAGTCTTGGTATGTGTGTGTGTGTGTGTGCATACATCTTATATCATTGGAATGAGCTATAAAAATCCTTAATGATTTTAAAATATAAAACTGAAAGTAAACTTAACTTGTTTTGATAAAATTCATTCATCAAAGTTTTCAAGCAAATTATTTTTTTAAATATAGTTAATTAAAAATTCTGTTAGCAGAAAATAAATCGTTTTAAAATTTGTCTTCAATCGATTGGTTTCATAACACTATAATTGATTTTTTAAACTATTTTTGGAAATTGTTAGAAAACGTAGATAGAGACAACAAAAAGCTTGAGATTAAAATCATGTGCCATAAGTGATATGCAAATGTGTTTTTAATTTAAGAAGAACCAAGAAAGTGTTTCTTGAAGGTCATCCTTGATTGAAGACCGTATTCTACTAGTTTTACATCACAAGGAAGTGACTGCTATCCATTTTAGTCTACTGTTCTTCATTTTGTAGCTATAGTGCTTAGTTTGTTTTTCAAAGGAGTATTGTACTACAAGTGTATAGGGTTTTATACTTGTAGTGATGCAGTAGGGTTTGACACTGTGTTTGTGTATTATTGTAGGGTGCAAGATTGTATTCTTGACGTAGTGATTGAACAATTGAGTTCTTTAGTGCAATTTCTTTGCTAGTTGACAAAGAGACTGAATGTAGCTCTTGAGGAGGAGCGAACCAGTATAAATCTTGGTATTCTTGATATCTCTTTACCTTTATCTTGATTCAACAACTGTACATTTTTCAATTAATTGTTCTTGAAATCCAATTGATTATTTTTTTGTACCGCATTATGCTGTCACTTTTGATCAAATCTATTCTAGATCTTAATCATTTGTTATGTGTTGTACCTAACTCATCTTAACTGATATCAACTAGTCAACAATTGTATTAATTGAATTTTTTGGATAAGTAATCTGTTTTGGTTAAATCAATTTGTTGAATCTGAGATGTAATCTTCTGTTTTTCATTGTTGTTGATTTACTGAAAAAACTGTAATTGATTGTTTTTACTAGAATAAGTGATTGTGTTTTTCTTATAAAAATCAAAGACTATTTCAATTGATTGTGATTCTCAAATTAATTGATTGCATCTTGTTGTTGGCTGTTTGACTTTGTAACATCAATTGACTGTCATTATAATTCAACTGACTGAATTTTTCAAACAAGAGTTTCAAGATTTCAAATTCACTGTTTTCCACTTATAGTTGATTAATGTGGGTGGGTGAATTTTTGACAAGTGTAATTCAATTGATTGATTGTTGAACCCAATTAATTATTTTTGTGTTGAACTGTACTTAAAGTTATTTCAATTGATTGGTTTAGTTTTGCAATTGATTATTGTTGTTGTGAGCATTTACATATTCCACAATAAATTGTTTTAATTGAAGAAATTCTTTCTTTCTTTCTATTCCTTTACTGGTTTGGGAAAATATTTCTAAGTTCAATTCAACCCCCTCCCTCCCCTCTTGAACTCAGCCTAAAACTCTTTTCAGACCAAGCATGGAAGGTGTGAGTGGACATGTATCACACTTAGTGGACATGTATCACACTTATTCAATCCGCCCATGTGAGCTAGCATTTGATCTTTTTCTTTTTTTTTTTTTTTTTTTTTTTTTTTTTTTTTTTTACGAATTCAAAACTTTTCCACACACTTTGGCTTCTTCTCTTGGACATCTACTTTGTGTGTATATAGGAGTGCTTGGTACTTGTAAGTTTCAATTGAATGAGTATTGAAGTGCTGTCAAATTTGAGCCTTTACTTGTTTTTGTAATCTCTCTATGTTAGTATCCTTTCTAGACTTTAGCCTAGATTCCTCTTAGTTGAGTTCGCCTAACCTCTAACTAGACCATTATCTCTTTCCACTTCAAAAGCTGAATCATTCTCTAACTTCATCCAAACTTCCACAAGCTTCACTCATCCTCCATTAAAGAAGAAGCTCCAAAACATGTTGAAGAAGAAGACTCTTCTATCAAATACAATTATTGCTTTAGATAGAGTCTATATGTCAAAGATTTAGTCATATACAATGAGTCAAGTTTCATTCACATTTATGTAACAATTTCCTCTTTCATAAATTTCCTCAGTGGCTTATCCTCAAGACACAAAATTATGGCACACGATCTCCAACCTAAAACTTTAAAATAATAAGTTTATGAGTCTTTCTATATATTGCTCATCTCACTCACCTCTTCCCAATGTGGGATTCCCTACTTCACAGTTAAAATTCTTACAATTTGCTTCTCAAATATAAGTCTTTCATATATTGCATACTCTTAATCGAAATTCAAGTATTTTACCCACAAGTCCTTACTCATGTAACACTTAGCACATATGTCATTTACTCGTATAGCACTTTCCACATTTGATGTCAATTGTTTGATTCACGCATCAATAACAAAAAATGCAATGTAACTAGCATACAGGTAAAGTTCTCTATGTATAAAATTAAAGAGAAGAAAATAACAAAAAAAAAAAAAAAAAAAAATTAAGAAAAAAA
>Ga0209700_102611_pt1 | contig 36070 bp, 24 predicted proteins | sample SiratroredBW_FD_187528 | JGI IMG/M metagenome (GOLD analysis project Ga0209700, IMG submission 187528) | Root nodule microbial communities of legume samples collected from California, USA - Siratro red BW (SPAdes) (version 2) | ecosystem: Host-associated > Plants > Roots > Nodule | place: USA...
TATATTTTTATTTATATATATATATATATATATATATATATATATATATATATATATATAAAAGCATTTTCTCACCTATCTATATGCACAATTTATAAATATTATTTTTTATTTTTATTTTTATAGCAATTGTTACATTTCTATTTCTTGTTTATAACTACTTAATTCTAACCAAATATATGTGCATAAAAAGTTAGCACCCTTACTTTTTGGTGTGTATGGTATACAGAACAAAGATGGGCTATGTGGGGTAAGGACTTGTCTTCTTTTAAGTATAGTTCTAAGTGCACATGGTTTAATTTGTAAACATCACTGTATCAATTTTAAAATAAATTATGTGTCCTCTTGGTTTACTCACAAGGTCAATGATTCTTATAAGATAACAATTCTTTAAGAAAATAATTACATTCGTGTCATAAAGAAGTTGCCTTTCTCAGTTGAATCTTTTTACTATTTTTCTAAATTTGAATTGGATCAAATTTTTATCTTTTTAAAATTAAAGACAGAATGTTTTAATTTTTTTCAACACTTGTTTATTAAAGTTTAAGAAACATTGGTACGTGGTAGTTTAATTATTTAATTAGTTTTAATTCACACTTATATCAAATATACTTTTTCTGCTTTAGTTTTAATTCACACTTATATCAAATATACTTTTTCTGCTTTTATATTGAAATCATCAGGTGTATGTACTGAGATTTTAATAGAGGAAACGACCATACAAATTATTTATAATATATATTTATATACTAACTTATATTAAAAATAAGCATCCAAATCCAATTAAAAATAAATTTTGAAAATTGTTTTTCATCATAACAAGTCCTATATTTCTTTTATTACCTCTAGATAATCAGAGTCAACTCAAATTATATACTAACCCAAATTTGAATTATTTATTTGCTAAATATTACACAGATCCGAGTCTTTATATTTAAGAAAAACTGTTTTTAATTAAAAACAAAATTTTAAAAATTTCAAAGAAGAAAATGCTCTACCATAATTTACTGTTTCAAACGTAAATTTATAGAATTGAAAGCATAAAACAATTTATAGAATTGAAAGCATAAAACATAGTCAAACAAAAATTTGAAAGAGAATAGCAAGGAAATAATAAAGAGAAAAAATAAAGAACCAAAATGGGTAAAAACTTGAAAATACTAACTACTGCTAGGACTACATCAACGTCTCTAAGTAAAAATGAAAAAAAAGAAAATAAAACTAGGTCCATCCAAAATTTATTACAAAGAGTAAACTATCTTCCAGCTGCTACACATTCTAATGTTATGAAACTGCTGTAATTTTCTAATGATTTGTTTTCAAAATCAAAACTTCAATCTTCGTGTGTATTTTCAAAATGTTAGAGAGAAATCTGCAAGAATTAGCTTCAAGTATCTATAAAAATTAATGAAATAATATAAAAATATAGAAAAATTTATCTAAAAATAAAAAATTAATATAATTTACGCTAAAGTATATATTTTCTATGAAAAATACAAATCTTTATTGAAAACAAAGAATAAGAAACACTTTGAAGTTATAGTTAACCTATAAAAGTGTGAATAAACACAAATGTTATTATACTTCCACACTTAGACCTTTTTGCACTCCTAAGCAAAAAATAGGAAAAGAAAACTAAAGAAAACAAATTTTAATTTTTTCAGAAAACTATGAAATTGTAAATATGAGTAAGAGAAAATTTCCATCAATCAAAGTTTCAAGGTTTAAACCATTAAGAACATGTTTCAAACTCAAGTGTGTAGGTTTAGCGTTTTGGCTCAGCACATCATTTTCATAAACATTATCTTAAGCTTGAAAAATCTCTAAATTTCACTACCTGTTATACACACATCTCAAGATCAAAAAGACTTTTTTTTATAGCAAGTAAGGTGGTTAAAGTTAAGGTGGAGTAATAAAAAGGATTCAAGACTTTAACAACTAAAAACATTAAGGAATAACAGGAACTAGTTTCAAAAAATAAGTAAAAAGCTACCTTTTTGCTCAAAACTAATTCCACCTTCACTTTTTCTATTTTTCTCATTCTTCTTTGTCTTTTTTTTTAGACCACAATTTAAAATCTATGCTAACTAACCATATTAGATAGACCGTCTACTCTATATACTTAAAACCTTTAAACAACTCTGAAAAATAACATGGTATTTAAATCAATCTGACCATATATTGAAATTTATTTTCTTTAATTTATGTAGTATAGTTCATATTTTATACTAGACATCATACCATATTTACTATTTCTAACAATACTAATGAAAATATGAAAATTCTACTAATATTATTAATAACAAAAACAAAAGAATAAACTCTAAAATGTTTTAAACTTATAATCAACAACTTCACTGAATTCATGAACATATGCAATGGGTTTGTTCTCCTCAAAATGAAGCAACTTATATTAATCTTCCAAAAAGTATGGCTGAACGTATGAAAAGGGAATTGTAAGAACATCAACATGAACAACAACAAAGTCATCAATGTGAGCAGAGTCAACTTTATTATGAATATCATAAGTTCATCAATAGTTATTGCATTCAACTTTTGTGACAAAAAGGCATTAATATGCTCATAATATTTTACAAAATTACCAGAAATGTTAGCACAAATTTTAGAAATATCAGTATGAACATCCTCATATTGAACAAGATCAACTCATGTAATAGTTGATTTATAAACAAGTTCATCAATTGAAATATCAATTAGGACAACACAATAGAAAAATAATCAATTCAACAATCAATCAATTAAATTTTTGCTTGCCAGAAATCCACCTAGAAATAGTAATCAATTAAAATTGAAAAATAATGAATTTAAAATTCTCAAATTCTTGTTCTAAAACTTTAATCAATTAAATTTAAGAAACAGTCAGATTCAGTTTTTCACTAGATTAAGAAACATAGAGGAATAATGTATTAAATCACAGAATCAACAAATTTTTTTATCAAAATTATACAATTATACAAAATGACCAATAAATGTGAAGTTTTCACAAAAAACACAAGTTGATACAATTAAGATCAATTTACAGTTCACAAGTAGATTGCAGTACAGATCAATTTTGTTACAATCAATTGAATTTCAGAAACAACTAATTAAAATCTCATACAGACAATAAATTATGCAGAATTAAACTCACAAATCAAGATTAAGGGAAAGAGAGAGTAAGAACACTAAGATTTATATTGGTTCACTCTTCTTCAAAAGCTACATCCAGTCTCCTTGCCAACAAGCAAAGAAACTTACCTAAAGAACAACAATGCTCACACAACACAACCAAGAACCAATCTTGTACTCTACAAGAACACACCAAACAAAGTGTAGAACCCTAATGCACCCCTACAAAAGTAAACCCTATACAATTGTAGTCCCAATACAACTTACATTCATAGAAATTGAAAAGAATACACCATTGTAATCACATCAATACTCAACTAGTCGAAGAAAACAGATTGTAGTGACTTCCCTGAGTGAAAAGAAAATGGAAAATCAATGTAGTACAATCACAATAGTGGATGAGCTCTAAGAATCCCTTTCTTGATCTGTTTTCATTGAAAGGCTCTCTTAGTTCACAATGATTCTTCGCAATTTTCAATTTTCTTGCGTTTTCAATTCAGTCTCTATGTTAAAATGCATTTTTCAAAATTGTTATATGTCTCCAATGAAAATATGTTTAGGTTGGGTTCAAGAGGGAGGTGAATTGAACTTTTCAAAATTTTTTATTTTAGAAAGCAATGAAAACATTTTAAGCCAAATGAAAGTTTTCACGAATCTCAATGATCAATGACTCAAGGTGCAGTGTAAAAAATGAATCGATTCAAAAGCGAATAAGCTAATTTATTTTTTGGCAAGATGAGCAAAAAATAGAATTACATACAATGATATAGATTAGGCACACCACGATCACAACACAGATAGAATTAAGTAATTTGTGATACAAGTGACCAGAATATACAAGTACAAGACTCAATTAATGATCAATGCAAATCAAATGACAAGATATGCACTACCAAAGAAGGCAACAAACACAACTGCAGAGGCTACTCGATCTTTGTTCAGCAGAAGGGTAATATAGTGATTTCACAGTAAGCACTAATGATAACAGCAAGCAATTGAGAATGTTAAGAAATTGGAATCACATATGCAAAGGGGTGATTAAATCTGTACAATGAACAAACCAGATTTTTAAACTAATAGATCAATGAAATTAGCAGGGAAAAAGGCACAGATCAACCACATGAGAGTTTGACACAAAATGTGCTATAGAACATATCTATGAATCTACAAATCAATCTAGAATAGTTTTGACAAAAACTGTTTGGTAAATATGATTGATCAAACACAAATTGATAGAACCTCAAACCAGTGAAAAATTGTAATATAGAAGCCAAAATCTGATCCAGATTAGAACAAAACGGTATAAAGCAAGGTTACAAAAATACCAATTTCAGAAATTAGCTATGCAGATTGGAAGAATGATCCAATACAGAATCAAATTTCCATAGCTTCAATTATTGGAATACAAATACAACAACTCTAAAATCCAGAAAACAAATATTGTGCAGAATCATAATAAAATAGAAGATTGAGAGAAGATCACACAAGGAAATTATACTGGTTCACCATTCCTTAAGGGCTACATCCAATCTTTCTTACAACACTAGCAAGAAAAATTTCACTAACAACACTTAATTGTGCACAATTACAATCAAGAACAATTCTTGCACCCTGCAAGATTACAAAATACCACTTAATTACAAAACTAACACCTTGTAGCCCCAAACAATTCAGTTTACAACAATGTTAAACCCTATTGCATCACCAAAACCCAATTGAACCAAACAATTACTATTATTCAAACCAAGAACACAATATTTGAATCAAACAAGCTCAAGAATCGAGTTTAAGAAACCGCCTGATTTTCCAATGATGATGAATCTGCGCAAGGGCTTGAAGTACTCCGATGGTACAATACAATTTCAAGATCTTTGTTCTTCAAGAAAGCTTCTTTTAATCTTTGATAAACCAAGCAATTTTTTTTCTTAGAATTATTGACACACTTGTTCATATTTCCCTTCTCTATATGTTATTCGTAAATCGCTTAAAAAGCCCCAAGTATTTAAAAACCCAAAAGTACCCAAATTGTTTTAAGAAAAATAATTAACTTAGTTATGTGCAGGTGCAAATACACCAACTTCATGGGAATGGAATCAGTTTATTTTCTTCAGAAAACTGAATTTTTGAAAATGATCTTTCTCAAAAGCTTTTGTTTAGTTTGGTTACTTGTTTTTAAGAATGTTTTAATTGTGCCAAGTAGTTTCTTCTGAGCTTTGCATAGGTTTACCTTCATCTTCAATCACACTCACTCACACCCACTAAGACAAGGCATAAGTCTTCATCTTTAGTTTCCATGCTTTGGTTTGCCTTTGTCCAATTGCTTGACTTCATCAAATGCTGAATCTTTTGATATTCTTAACAATCTCCCCCTATTTGATGAAGAAAACTCAGTGTGTGAGTGGTTTGTAGCTTTATTTGCACAAAAAGAAACTTGTGAAGGTCTCAATTAACCACAAAGTCCTTTTTATCTATGCTTGTAATGTTGGCAATTTATTTTTCTTTTATAAGCATTTCAATACTTCAGACCTAATTTGTATAAATCATTTGGGGTTTAATGAAAGAGGCAGACTTTTGATGTTATTATTCCTGAGACATGAGAAATCCTCTGCTAGGGTTCTTCGTTGGATCAATTGATCTTATCAAGAATTTTCATTTCAAAATTCTTGTGACGATCTTCAGGGCTTATCAAACATCATACTGTTTGTGGCGCTCATCCTTTTGTTTCCTTTTATATTCCGCTCTAACCCTTGTTTTTTATCTCTTCCGCAGTGCTAACTTTCCAGAATCTGTCACAATTTTCTTATTCTCATATCTCATGTTTTACTAATCCGTTTCTTATGATTTATATGTCTAAATTGCGATTCAGAGTGTCATCTTTCCTATCGTTTTGGTTTAGTTGCAATCGGAGCATTGTGGGTCCAGATACGTAAAAACCGAAAATCAACGTTTTTGTTTATAAAAAAAAAATCCCAGGGTCACATCAACTAACTAGCATGCAACACTCACAACAGAACAAAAGCAATATAAACTAGACCCTAACTCCTCACACTCCACTTTTTCTCCCCCCTTGTATTCATCAAATACAAGAGAAGGGATAGGTGTGAAAGAGAATGCATATGACAGTTAAAATACGTGCTACCCTTTAGGGTCATTCCATGCAGCCATGACTGCCAATTGCTCTTTTGTAACTTTATTTTGCAAATCCATGTGTTGGAATCGTGCAGTGCAAAATTCATGGTGATTTCTCTGTTCAATTGTAAGGTAGTCCAACTTGTCTATCACAATTTGTTTAAAGTTTCTGTAACCAGAACTTGGACCAGCACCTTTTCCCATATTCATTGCAGCAGCGTTTCCAGTCATTTCCTCTGCAGCATATTCACTAGCGTTTCCAGCATCAGCTTGATAAATCCACTGCTCATTGTTTATCTTTGTCAGTCCTATCTTGTGTAGAGTGGTTGCTGAAACTTCATGGTTCTGCTTAACTGGTTCAACTAATTCTCCCTCAAGAGGTACATAGAAATACTAAATAAACTTTGAGATAAGCACAACATACGAGATTCTATAATCCACTAGCCATTTTGCTTTCACCATTTGTTCTCCTAACACATAAGCCCAATTGACTGTCATTCTGTTGATAATGCAGTACATTAGGATGAGATCCTCCTCATGTAGGACCGCGTGATTGTGTCCTCTAGGTGTCATGATCCATACAATGATAAACACTATGATCCTTGGATTCATTGCCAAGCCACCAACATTAAATCCTCTCATTATGCCACGCTGATTCCTCAAGCAGCTTCTATAAAAGGTGATTTTGTTGTAGTCTTCCAATGCTTCAATGTTTCCTTTTCCTATTTTTAGCCCCTCACACTTGATGTCTGCCACTGCCATCCATATAGAAGGAGTTATCTTCATTGTTACTCTTTTTACTCTAGATTTCAGCCTTTCTTCCTTTACTTTTAGATTCGTGAAGAACACTTTCACCAAGTCTGGATATACGTTTCCAGTCAGTCCACCTCTCCAATCCCTGTTGTTCTAGTAATTCAATCACTTCCAATCGCTGCTCAGATTTGAGCCAATCCAATCTCACAAATTTGGGAGTGTTGATGATTTTTTTGCTGAGTTCTCGCAGGTATCTATCAATGCTTTCAACGCTTTCTGATTCATTTAAGCTTGCAAACCATCCTTCCAAGTGTCCTCTTTCATCAATGCATCTACCAGAACTCACGATTTGTTTGATCCTCTTCTTTGGGTTGCTTGAAGAAGCCATGACAATAGCATGTAGAGAAAGGTTCTGAAGTTGTTTTTGAGTGGGTTTGAAGCTTATGCAAAATGAATGCAATATATATGCACACAAAATTTTTTTGAAATAAATTCATTTTCACCCACTAGCTAATTTTGGTTGGAGTGGTTTACCTTGTGGTTTCAACACTCAAAGATCCTGGGTTCAACTCCTCATGATTGTAGTTTAGTAATGATTTTATTAATATTTGTAATAACATTAACAATAATAAAAATAATGATAAATAATAATAATAATAATAATAATAATAATAATAATAAATAATGAAACAAGTAGAAGAATATAAAATAAGAATAATAATAAATAATGAGACAATTAGAAGGATAAAAAAATAATCTTAATAATCATAAATTTTAATCATAATAAAAATAATTATGATGTTACCTACAGATCAATATTAGTGGGTAATATAAACTTATATCAATGGAACAAATTCCGTAGGAAACACGAAATTGAATTATCCATGAATAAAAGTTGGTGGGAAATTTACCTACGACTTCATTACCTACGGATTTTGACTCGTCGGTAATCCGTGGGTAATGTCTGATTATCCACTAATTTTGGTCATTACCTACGGATTTTGGCTGTAGGTAAATCTAGTTTTTTTTTTGTAGTGACAACTAATTATTGTGCCTCTATTGTTGTCTCCACACGTGACAAATCCTCCATGCTTTACCACCAATCCAATTAGCAAAGATGCACCCTCTATCATATGCTTGGAACATCCACTGTCCAAGTACCAAAGCTTTTTGTTGGTTGCATCTTTGTCCTATAAAATAGATTAATGAATGAAGGTTGGTACCCTATTAATTTCAGGTTCAGAACTGTTATGACTGCCTTTTGGTATCCACCTTACATAGCCACTTGGAACATCAAAGAGTCTAACTCTATAGTTTTTAGCAATATGACCTTTATACAAGCAATAGAAACAAGTCTGAAAGGGTGAGGTGTGTTGGCTGCTATGTTTGAAAAAACTACTGAATTTTTCTGGTTTTCTTTTTAAATATGGGTTTATATTTAATTCCAGCTTTATCAAACACATAATTTTGGGAACCTAAAATAGCATTTAAATTTGAAGTCCCCAAGGCAAGCTTTGAAGAAGTTTTCACAAGAAATTTTAAGGCAAGCTTTGAAGAAGTTTTCACAAGAAATTTTACCTTAGCTTGCAGCACCTCACAATTTTTACATTTGGTTGGTTTACTTGATTCACCCTTTTGGTTAGAAAACTGGAAAATCATATTCAAGTGCTCAAAATCAGTTTTCATAATTTCCAGTTCTTCTTCCAATGAGTTCACTCTCTTTTCCAACCAATTGTTCAAACCTTTCAGCCTATTGTTTGCAAGTGCCAATTTGTTTGCTTCATCATGTATCTCAAAAAAAGCTTGAAGCAATGTACTATAGTTTTTTTTATTCAAATAAATACTTGACCTAGCACTGCTTACCTCTGATTGCTCCTTAGCCATCAAGCACAAATTAATCTCCTCTTCGTCCTTTGATGAAGAGCTGGTTGTTGAATCATTTTCATCCCAGGCTATGTAGGCTATTTTGCCTTTGGTGTGTTTGCTGAATTTTTTCTTTTCTACAGTCATTTCTTTGTGAGTCAGGTTTGGACATTCCATCTTGATATGTCCCTACTTTCCACATCCAAAACAAGTAAACTTAGCAGCATTGAAATCAATTTTCTTAGAATACCTTTTAGATTGTTGATTCTTCTCTTTTTCCTTCTTCCTTAGGAATTTGCTGAACTTCCTTGATAACAGGTTCAATGTTTCAGCTTCATTGTCCTCCCTAGAATCAGTTTCGCTTTCTTCTCCTAGAGCAATAATTTTGAGTGCTATTCCTCTTGCTTTTCTTTCTCCAATCTCCTGCTCTTTGAATCTATTCATCTCAAGCTCATGGTCTTTGAGTTTTCCAAACAGTGCAGATGTACTCCATGTGGTAAGATCCCTCGTCTCTGATATTGTAGTGACCTTGGGCTGCCAAGATCTATCAAGACACTTCAGCACTTTTATGTTGAGCTCTTCCTTGTCAAAGATCTCCACCAGTCCAATGAGATGGTTCACTATATGCATGGATCTCTTCTGCACATTTGCAATGGTTTTTCCAGCTTGCATTCTAAACAGCTCATACTCCTGGATTAAGGCATGCTTTCTCGCCCTCTTCACATCACTGGTTCCTTCATGAGTCACCTCCAAAATGTCCCACATTTCCTTTGCCGAAGAACATTGAGAGACTATGAAAAATTCACCTAATTTAAAGTTGAAGTTATAATGTTCTTAGCCATACAATCAAATTGAGCTTTCTTGCTCTTAGAATCACTCCATTCAGACCAAGTTTTATCAACAGTTTTACCATCAATCACAATTTTAAGCACACAAGGACCATTCACAATTGCATCCCATACACCAAGATCAAGAGATTCAATGAAAATTTTTATTATGATTTTCCAAAAAGGATAATTGACCCCACTAAATAAAGGAGGCCTGTTTATAGAAGCACTCTCTGCAAAAGGAAGCTTTCCCTCAGCCATAGGTCGGAACTTGAATAACTTTCAAGACTTAGCTCTTTATACCAATTGAAAATATGTTTAGGCTAAGTTTAAGAGGCAGGTGAATTAAACTTTACAAACATTTTAATTTTAGAAAGCAATGAAAACATTTAAATTAAAATGAAAACTTTCACAAATCTCGATGATCAATGACTCAAGGTGCAATGCATAAATGAATCAATTCAAACACGAATAAGCTGATTTATTTTCTAGAAGAATGAGCAAAAAATAGAATTACATACAATGATATTGACTAGGCACAACACAATCATAACAGAGATATAATTAAGTGATCTGTGATACAAGTGACTACAATATACAACTACAAGACTCAATTAATGATCAATGCAAATCGAATGACAAGATATGCACTACCAAAGAAGGCAGCGAACACAACTGTAGAGGCTACTCAATGTTTGTTCAGCAGATGGGTAATATAGTGATTTCACAACAAACTCCAATGATAACAACAACCAATTGAGAATGTCAAAAAATTGGAATCACATATGCACAAAATTTTAGATCGTAATCTGTCATCGTTGACCAGGTTGTCATCAACGAGGTTGCGACATAGTTGAGAAGTGAACCTACATATACTCTGTTCTATGCTAATTTTCGCTTGAGCAATCTTTGATTTATGCTATTAAGGGGTCAGGTTCCTCAAGACCAATTAGAGTTCGATGTAGAGAAAAAAACAAGGAGAAACCACAACAGAAAGAGGAGAGAATAACAAAATCAAGAAAAGGGGGAAGTTTCACATAATCCCACTTCAAGTGTTCAGAAAAATCAATTGACAACTTTTTAGACAGACATCTCTAAGATAAAACAACATATTTGTCACCACTTTCAAACTAAAGATCTTGGGGAACTCAGATATTTCTTGGGAATTGAGATAGCACAATCTAACAATGGAATTGTTATCTCTCACAAGAAGTATGCATTAGAAATTTTGGAGGAAACTGGATTAATGAATTCAAAATGTATTGACACACCCATGGATCCTAATGCCAAACTTCTACCTAGTCAGGGGAGCCTCTTTCAGACCTTGAGAAATATAGAAGATTAGTTGGAAAATTGAATTATCTTACTGTTACTCGTCCCGATATTTCATTTGATATCATTGTGGTGAATCAATTTCTTAATTCCACATGTGTTGATCATTGAAATGTAGTCATTCGTATATTGAAGTATATTAAAGATTCTTAATTCTCCTAGAAATGATTCTTTAATATGGTCATAATAACCATAGTAAAGTTTTATATTCTTCAGATGTTGATTGGGTAGGATCTTTGTTTGATAGAAGATCTACTTTTGGACATTGTGTATTTATTGGTGATAATTTGATTTCCTAGAAAAGCAAGAAATAACATGTTGTGGCAAGATCTAGTATTGAAACAGAATACAGAGCTATGACCTCAACTATAAACATTTACATAAAGAATTACAATTTGGAGATGTCACTCAAATAACACTTTTACGTGATAAGGTTGCTATTCATATTAGGTCAAATCCTGTCTTTCATGAAAGGACCAAACATATTGAAATTGATTGTCATTTCATTAAAGAGAAAATTATATCTAGAGACATCAAGACTGAATTTGTTAATTCGAATGATTAGTTAGTTGATATTTTCACTAAATCTTTATGGGGATCTAGAATTGATTATATTTGTAACAAGCTCAGTGCATATAATTTATATGCACCAACTTAAGGGGGAGTGTTGAATATAATGGGCTTAGCCTATATTTTCTATTGGTTTGTTACTATTTTTTTTCTATAAATAAATAACCCCTATATGTGTATGTAGGAACAATTGGCTCCAGAAGGGGGGTTGAATGGAGCCTGAACTGAATTCGTTACAAACAAAACCACTAAGCAAGATTGTCCAAGGCAAGAATATATAAGCACAGATGAAACAATTTTATATTGGTTTACCCTAATCTCTTAAGCTACGTCCAATTCTCCCTTGAACAAACCGTTCAATAGGTTCCACTATATCATAAATGTTTACACCAAGTACACAAACCTCTCTAGGTTATAACGAGTACACAAACCTCTCTAAGTTATAACGAGTACACGGACCTCTCTAGGTTATAACAAGTACACAAATCTCTCCATGTTATAATGAGTACACAGACCTCTCCAAGTTTAACCAGTCACAGTCTCCCCCTGAGATCAAGACCACTCAAAATTGAAAGAAACACTCTTAAAGAGATAACAACGAAAGCTCAAAAGGGTTTACTTGACAATGGTGAAGAATTAGAAAATTTTCTCACAACCCAAAATTTTATATGCTCTCAATAGCAGATTTACAATAGACACTCAAATATTTAGTAAATTCTTGAATGTATTATATGATATATTTATCTTTTTTCTTCTTGTATTCTTTAACTTGAGATTGTTCCTCTATATGTAACTTTTTAGAAACTAGCCCTTGGGATGCTTGAAATGGGAAATCTTGACCATCTAATTGTTGAAACTAGTCGTTGGAAGTATAACTTCTATTATTGATTTTGCATTAAAACTGACTTTATCTACATATAGGAACAATTTAAGCAACACAAGATATCTTTGATTTGAAACAATTTATCATGTTTAAATATTTCATAATAATTTGAATAATTTCCATTATGAACAAATTTGAATGTTAAAGCACAACATGATATAAAATCTGATTTTGATATTTATGTGAAAGACACTTTAATTTGTTTTTCAGATTTAGAAACAAATCAAATTAAAACTGTGTGTAGCAAAATCATTTTTGAATTGTTTCTATATTTAGCTATAACAACATAATAGTCCAATCTTAATTTCAAAAATTTTCTGCAAATATATATAGGTAAATAAAATACGCTAGATAAAATTAATTTTATTATAAGCAAAGCTTGATAAAGCCATGGACGAAGGTGTAGAGAATGATTTGATCTCAACATAAAATTGAAAGTAGATTTCAAAACATATTTAAAACATTTACTATTTTGTATTATTTATTTTTATATTATTTATTTTTAGCTTTCCTATTCTTTTAATTTTAAACAAAATTGATATAATAAAATAATAGTAACTAAGCACTTATCTGGATTTGCAGTTTTGTACATAATCATCATGGTTAGAGATCTGAAAATATTACTGTAACAAACATGTAAGATGATCAAATACAAATACATACTTGGAGTATTGTTATCATCAAAACTTTATTAGATGATTAGATCATCTAAAGGGACTTTGGACCGTCTAATGATCAACAGTGTATTTTACACAAGAGAGATTAATTCATAATTACTTTTCCCTTTATTGTAATAAATTATATAGAAAAGACTTGCTTTAGTTAGAAGGGTCGAAGACAACAAATGAATCATGCCTTATGTCTATATGCAACCCTTCATTAGGTATTCCAATTCAGATATTGATTACTAACAATATTTCTTAATATTTCTAGAATCAAAGTATTAAGCTACGAATCAACACACGAGGCATTAAGCACATAATTGAAATACTGATATTGAAGAGAAAAGACATATATATATATATATATATATATATATATATATATATATATATATATATATACACAATATTGATTACATGGGAGTTTGGTAGATAACATCTAACCCCAACAATAATGAGTTTAGTTCCTCCAAACATGAGAACCCTAAACTTATAAGATGAACAGTTGAAGAAGAAGATTTACACCAAAAATCCTAGAGTTGTTGTCCAAGGCTAACTATTTTTTCTCATCTAGCTCTACGTGTCTAAACTCTAACACATGTACTCAATAAATAGATTTTTTGTAACGACGTTCACGCTCGGGTCAACTCAAGTGGCATTGGGCTAAGCTTTCTTCTGTAAGGACCATAACATAACTTCCATGGCGTCAGACACTCTCGACGCAACTTCTATTGCGCTGGGCATGACTTCACCTTTTTTTCTTCTCTTTTATGTACCTTTTCATGAGCCTTCTATCCTTTATTTTTCTTCATGGACTTCTAGGTATCCTTTTTCACATATTTCAATATTTTTTTCCAAATCTAGTGCTTTTTGTTCTCATTTTAAGCAAAATAAGTACAATTAGTGTAAATTACTATTCTTAGACATAAGTAATCAATTTTTTAATAAAAATCAAATAAATAGGGTTTAAGATAAGAAATAGTGGATTTCATAGTAAAAATTCAGTCCAAAATATGATAAAATAAATGTTATCACGAGTATTAACACCTCTCTAGGCCATGAGTGTTATATAAAAATTCAAACATTGAGACTTAATATAATATTTTTCCTCTATGAGTCTCATTTATCTCTTTGTCTTTTCTTCTCTTTGACACTACATATGACAACTTTAACTTTGATATAATTTTCTCGTCTTTATTACATATTTAATTCTTTTGAATTCTTTCTTTTTACTTAGCAATTTTGAACGTCGAAAATTTTTCCTCCACATCTTAATTTTATAACCTTTTTCTTTAATATATTCGAATTCTTTCTATTTGCAGATTCTTTGAATTCTGAGCTTTGATTATTCTTTGATAGATTTTTCACATTTTCTAAACTACTATGCTTTAGCAGCTTTGTAGAGGCTTGAATGGGAAATATTTTCTTTTGTGTATCTTGTGCGTCTTCCAGTGCTTTAATCCATCTTGGAAACAATTTTAATGTGATTGATGAAGGTGCAGTTGGCTCCAAAAGGGTGGTTGAATGGAGCATACAAACTCAATTCGTAGTAGATAATAAATTAGCAACAATAAAATTAAATTTGAGGCATACAAGACAACTATAAAATTAAATTCAAGGTACACAAGGTTTATCCTGGTTCTCTCAAACTTGACCTACATCTAGTCTCTTAAACAACTACTTAAGAGTTTTACTAATCAACTGATTAGAACAAGTATAATGACCTCTGCAGGTTACACGAGTATTCTCTCCTCTTCAAGAAACACGAGTATTCTCTCCTCTTCAGGTTATAGGGGTATTCTCTCCTCTTCAAGAAACATGAGTATTATCTCTCTCTAGGTAACACCCTCTTGATCCCCTCTGAGACCAAGAACTCTCATAAACAAAAATAAATACTCCCACAAATAGAACAATAAAAGCACATGGGTATAACTTTACAAGCTAAAAAATAATTTAAACTCTCAACCCAAAATATTTTTCTATTCTAAATTCTCACTGTCTAAAGCTCTTGATTAATCTTTAAGTTTGTGGTGATAGAACTTGGTTGATCCACATTTCTTAGTCTAATTACATGTTCTAAGTATTAATTTTGTTCTTTTTTTTTTAGTTTTTTTATAGAGATTTGTATTTTTCATAGAATTTAGTGAAAACCATGTTAATCTTCTATTGTTAGATATATTTTTAGTAGATTCTTTACCCATGGATTTTTTAAATTTTCCAAGTTCAAAATATAAAAAAATATAAAAAGTAGAAAAGAAAGAAAAATAAAGTTTGTTGGAAGGAGAGAGTGTTGGACAGATTGGGGATTAAATCAAAAGATAAGGGCATTTCCATCAAAGGAATTTTGAGAAATAAGAAGGGGCAAAAGCGAAATTAGAAGAAGAAGTTTAGTGACATAGACCGTTAGTCTAGTTAGTTCAACTTTAGTTAGCTTGGAAATTAGTTAGTTTAGTTTAATTACTTTGTTTGGATATAAAACCTATGTAGGGTACAGTGTATGAGATACTTTGACTTTGACTTTGACTTTTTAGTTTTCAGTTTGGTACTTTCGGTGGAATATATAACATTGCGTTACACATTTCTTCACGGATGTAGAGAGAAATAGGAAAAAGGGTTTCAAGCATTTGGTTTTTTAGAGTTTGTCATCTTCGCGTTTCTTCTTCTCCCTTCTATGTTTTCTACTTTTTACAATTTTTTACCAAAATCAATGCATGTCTTCAATGGAAAGGATGAATCTCTAGAAGAAAAATTTTGCCGATTAATTTTAGTTTCTAGTTTTGGGTTTCTTCATTATTTCCAATTTTGATTCTAATTTCTATCGTTGTTTTCAATTAGATTTGTTGTTTTAAATTTCATGCATTGTCAATTCATTTCTATTGCACTTAATTCCATTTTCCTTTGACAAATTTAAATGTTCAGTTTCAATTTTAGTTTTGTTAGGTTTTATAGTTAAAATGGTTGTTCTGTTTTAGTTTCAATTCTTATATCTGCATCATATTACACTTTTAGTTGAATGTTTGAAGTTCTTACTCTCAAATTTTAGTTTTACAATTTAACTTCCTTTTTACATTGGTTATGTTGTTCGATTCAACTTTTCTTTATTGTTCTTGTTTAAGAATTATGTTTTACAATTGATGTTTCAGTTTTTAATATTACCACTCTTCTATTTTCTAAATTGTCAAGGAAAGAAAATACTTCAGCCAAATTAATGTGTTGTGTTTCCTTGGAGATGACCTAGATTAATCTTATGCTACACTAAAAAAACTTAGTTTTATTTTGAAAACCAGACAAAACGGTTCATCAAATTGGCTCCATTGCTGGGAAACATAAGCCGTTCATAATCATTAAAGATGTTTTGTCCTTGTTTCCTATTTTGTACATATTTTTGTTTAGTGCTTAGTTTAGCCTTTCTTTTTCTTTTGTAGTGTGTAAAGTTTGTTAGCCATTTAAATTTTTAGTGAGTTTCAATTTTCTAATTTTCTTTGTAAATATGAATCTGGATGCAATTTATGTAAATAACTTGTTTTCATGAGAGTTACTCTTAATTCTATCATAATCAACAACATAACCATTAGTCATACTATGAATCATATCATAAGCATGGTTTTGAGCAGCATATATGCAACCTTGTGCATCATATGTTGAGCAGCCATGTACCTATATTCTAAGCATTATTTTGACCAACCGTGTCATCTATATTTTGAACCAAATTATGACCAATTTTACTTTGATGAAATTATCCATTTTCAGCCTTTTGAAACAGATGTTTTTTAGGAAAATTCGTTACCATCAAATGAAGAATTGGTGCCAACTAATACAGAGACAACCTCTTCGTTGCAGGAATTAATAAAACTAATGGTAAACAATAGTTTGCAATTTGAGCAAAACTTTTCAAGTATGTTACAGGATCTAAAAATTCAAATGGAACAAAAAAATAAACAGTAATTGATGTAGATGAATTAATACAACAAAAATCTTCTCAATTATTTTTTTTTGAATGACGTAAATGATCCTCCAAATGGTGATTCAATGCCAGCTGATAAAATTTATTATGAACCTACTATTACCACTGATCTTATTGCCAAATATATTCATGTTCATGTTCAAACTGATGGTGATTGTATTGATTCTATAAGTCTTGTAAATACTTTATGTTTTGATGCAAATGAAAAGGTTGAAGGGGATGAAATGGAACATGAGTTTCAAAGAGAGGAGGAAAAAGAAAGAGTAAAAAATTTTGAAAACAACCTAAGCTTTGAATTTGACTTGGCACAGTTTCCAAAAATTAATACAGGATGCATTTGTGATTCTAACAGTTGTGCTATATGTGTTGAAATTAATTCTTGCATAAACTCATTGTCACTTGAATGTGCAAATTTTCCACAAGATGGTTTGTGAATATTTTGTTGTCATTGATTCCTTTATTAATGTTCATGCTTCTTCCAAAATTGAGTTTTGTAAAGTTCAAGATAATGAGGATTTTGCTAATATACATGAAATTGATTCACCTCTTTGTATTTGTAACGCTTTAATTGATGATGTATTAGTTGATCATTCTAATTGTGTTCGTAACTTTAATGTTTCTAATCATGCATTTGAAAAGAATGTTAGGCAGAGTTCAAGAGAATGGGTGAATTGAACTTTGAAATATTTTCGTCAAATATTGAAAAGGATTGAAAGAAAGAAGGAAATTCTTTAATTGAAACAGTTTATTGTGAGATTAGAAGAAACACAATAGAAAATCAATCAATTGAATTTCAAAAATAGTCAATTAAAATTACTCCCAGACCAGCAAAATAGAAAAACAATCAATTCAATCTGACAATCAATCAATTTATTTTTTGTAGACATAAATTCACTCAGAAAAAGTAATCAATTAAAATTGAAAAATAGTGAAATTGAAATCTTAAAATTGTTGTTTGAAAAATTTAACCAATTGAATTTCAGAAGCAATCCATTAATTTTCCTAAGTCAAACAGTTAATCAGATAATGCAATTAATTAATCTTGCAAAACAGGGGATTGGAATTTTTTTAAATTCTTGCGAGAAGATCACAATCAATTAATACAACAAACAATCAATTATTGATTTCCAACAAATCAGCAACATATATAAAATAGTTAATTGAATTACAAAAACAATAAATTAAAAAATTTGTAGTAGAAGAAAATTTTTGCATATACAAAACGCGAATCAAGATTAAGGTAAAGAGAGAGCAAGAACACCACTCTTCTCCAACATCTATATTCAGTCTCCTTGTTGACAAGCAAAGAAATTCTACTAAAGATCACAAGTATTCACACAATACAACAAAGGCACAACCTTGTGCTCTAGAATATCAAACAACCATAGTGCAAAACCTTATTGCACCCCTTCGAAATCACACTAAACCAGTGCATAACCTTACTGTTCCTCTACAAGACTAAACCATATACACTTATAGTCCCAAAAAACCTTTAATCAATTAAAAAAATCAATACAAAACATAGTACTACAATTACAACTCAAAACCAGTAGAGAAGAATGAATAGCAATGACTTCCCTAAATGCTTAAAATGTATAAACCAGTACAAGACAATCACAATCAAGGATGAGCTCCAAGAATTTCTTTACTGATTCTTCTTAAATCACAAAACACTTTTGGAATCACACTATGCTTTCACGCTTTCTATTCACAAGGTTTTCTGATTTGTCCTCCCTGTTTTTTTGTGTAAAAATGTTTTCGAAAACCCTTTGTATAAGATTTCGAAATAGTTTTAAAATCTGTTCTAGTGTTATAAAATCAATCAATTTAAAAACATATTTAAATCGATTGATTTCCTACTAACAGGATTTTGAGCTTGCTCTTTATTTAAAACAATCTATTGAAAACATTATTAAAGTATTTTGACTTAAACAACTTTAGTCCATGTTGATCGTAGTCGTTTCATGAGCAAATTAAAAGAATTCTAGTGTTGACCACCTAACATAGTGCTAGACCATCTAACACCAAAGAGATGATAATATAGATAGGGGAAAGTTAACCCCAAGTCGTCTCTCAATAAATCCAATAGTAAATTCAGTTAATCAATGTTCACAACTTATCTAGACCAAGGAAAGTTAATAATAACATAAAGAAAATAGGGGTTTTTGAGGATTGTCGTGCAGGAAATTAAAATATATGATTGAAAAATAATAAACAAAATAGATTGACTCTCAAGTTCTTCCACAGAAAATTCTTCCTTGGTTTTCTTATGATTATTATCCTTCAATTCTCCTTACAGAGTTGAACTCGATCAAACAAGCATCAATCAAATTCACCTTGAGTCGAGTGTCATTTGATGTCACAAGCCTGACAAAATATCTAATTTTAGATGGTACCACACAAACGCATAGATTAGAACAACATGTTAGTCCAAATATATTGTTTTTTATGTACAAAATTTGAAAAGTACGAATAAAAAAGAAAAAAAATCAAAACTTTATTTTAAATGAAAACTTTATTTTAAAAATATGACAAATCAAAACTTTATAAAAAAATCAAAATTGTATATAAAAAAATGGAAACTTTATAAAAAAAAAAAAATCAATACTTATAACAATTTTGCATTCCCTTTTCACATAGACAATTTGTTCTTTTGTTCCTATTGTGGAACCCATTTAATTCCTTAATCAAAGTTACCTAGAAATTGAAAAACAATTAATCCGTTCTTAGATTTTTTGAGATTCTTTTCCCTGATTGAAATCATCTTACTAGAACAAGAAGTTAAAGACTACACTTTGTTCCTAGTAGTTGCACTTCTCTAGTTGATTGAGTTTAGTTCCGAAAGTTGAACGTGCTCTCGCTATCATTCAACCCCTATAATACAAGCAATAAAAATCAACCAATTAAGAACAGGGTTAAGATCATTATAGAGATTCCTCCAGTGTAAACTGTTATGGCACAAAACTCCATAATTACATAAAGAAGAAGAAATTATAAAGAGTAAAATAAAAATAAAAATAAAAACTTTGAAGTCTAAAAGTGTTATAAATGCACAATCACCATGTACTGGAACATAAGTCCTCTGCAACGATGCCAAAAACTTGTTATCATATTTTACAACGATGATAAGTGCACCAGTTGCAAATGTAGCAAGTAATAAATATATTATTCTCTCCCAAGGGACTTGTGTAATTCACAACAATAAATAGAATTAAAATAAATTTGGACAACAAATAATTCCAAAGCTTTTATTTTTATGCAAGAAAATAAAATTAAAACAATGAAAATATATTTTTGTATTTTTAATGAGCACTTAAAATGTGGAAAGACAATGGAAAAGAGATGGAATGCAATCTCTAAGATTAAACAAACCTCGCTCTCATGTATGAAAGAAATTATCTTCTTTTCAAACAAATGCCAATATCAACCCACAAAATTACTTAAACCTGATTACTCAGCGGATAAGCCTGGGGAATATTTATTAATCGTCACTTTCTTGATCAATTATATAGATGAATCTTTCATTCACACAAGGATCTTAATGACAATAAAATGAGTCACACTCTATTCTTGGACATGAGGTTTCATCTAGTAAATTAATTCAGATCTAGAATCAAGAGATATTTTCCAATACTCTCAAGAATCAATAATCAAGTCATGGATCTGCATGATAGGCATAAACACAAAATTAAAATACTAACATATTTAAAGAAAAACATGTGTGATGAGACATAATTAAGCCCAATATTGATTACATGATAATTCAAACGGTAAAATGTAACCCTAAAAAAATGAGAAGAATGAACAATGGAGGACGATGAATATACCAAAAAAGGAAAACCCTAGCCTTTATCACAAAGCCACGTTTTTTTTGACTCCCAATGTGAAAGCTTTGGAAGTCTCCCATAGTGGAAGTGTCTAACCTTAATGTAAAGAATCCTTTAAATAGAATTCAAATTTTGACTCTGACACCTGACCCATTTGAATTGCACCGCATGCCATTAGATTTTGTTGCTGGTCCAAGTTCTAAACCACATCTTGCTCCGAGTCCATGTTTGCTGCATTAGGTGGGTTTTTTCTTCCTTGCTCTCGAGCTGATTGCTCAATTTTATCTTTTATCTCCCGCTTTATACGCTCTAATCCTGCTCTTCTTGGCCCAATTACCTCCTATTTATATGTTTCACAAAATTAGTGGAATTAGAGTAAAATTTGATTAAAAACTCAAGTAACCAATTATTTATAACAAGAAATAAATTAAACTAAAAACATGGGATTTAGCAGGTTCCAAGCTTAGAAAGAATTGATTTAATTATTAAAATAAGCCCAAAAACATCTTACAATTTAACTCTATTAATGTCGTTGACAGGGAGTTAATCGACAACTAAAACTTATTGCATTATATTATGAATGTAACATGATTATTTAACACTAATTTATTTTTTACTATATAGAATCATATGTTTGTTATCCATTACCTTCAATTCAATTTAACATTAAACGGCTTTGGGACCACATTGAAACGATTGAGTTTTATACATCAAATGATTTCGATTCAACTAAATTTTTTTCGCAATTGTTCATTAGATTATTTTGATCTAATGATATTTTATTTGTTGTGAGTTCGATTACTTTGAGATGGCCATTATTTTTAAATGACTTGTCGAATTGTGTTAACCTAATGTGATGATCATTTATTTTCAAACGACTTTGCATTAGTGTGATGATCATTTATTTTAAAATGATTTTGTACTACTTTGAGCCGATGTGATGGTGGTTTATTTTCAATCGACTTTGGATTATTATGATGATAGTTTTTTTTCAAACAACTCCAAATTATTGTGATGGTTGTTTATTTTCAAATGACTTCGTACTACTTTAATCCGATGTGATGATCTTTTATTTTCAAATGAATTTGTACTACTTTGATTTGATGTGATAGTCGTTTATTTTCAAATAACTTTAGATTACTATGATGATCATTTACTTTCTAAGGACTATAGATTACTATGATGATCATTTTTTTTTCAAATGACTTCATACTACTTTGATTCCGATGTAATGATCGATTATTTCTTGAAACTACTTTAATTCGATGTGATGATTGTTTATTTTCGAACGAGTTTAGATTACTACGGTGATAGTTTATTTTCTAATGACTTCACTTTACTGTGATGATCGTTTATTTTCAAATAACTCCATACTACTTTGATTTAGATGTGATGATTGTTTATTTCTTCACACTGCTTTGATTTGATGTGATGATCGTTTATTTTAAAAAAACTTAGCGAGATTTTATGATATGAAAAAGGCTCAAGACTCGAGTTCAATGAGTGTTTAAATACATCTTCCTCCCTTAATCCTCTGAGAACAAAATTATATGGAGCTCTAAGCTTCAAAGCGACAAAAGCTAGGATTCAGTGATTGACTCTAACAATGTTATCACAATGTACTTGATATTGAAACATTAACATCATATGTGAAATCAAAAAGAGGTTCCAAAGACGAACCCTTGTTCCCTTAGCCCTTAATTAGGGGAATGGAAAAGTGGTTCTAAAGAACAACCCTTGTTCTCGTTAAACCTGAACTGGGGGATTGCTCCGATGCACTCAATATTCTCATATTTCCTAAGAGTCAAGGCCAAATCTATTTAAATACATTTTCCTCCCATAACACTCTGAGGTGCCTTTTTAAAAACAAACAATGTTGTGATCTCTAAACTAGACAATACCTCAAATGCGATGATTGACTTTAACGATACTGTCTTAACAGACTTGAGGTTATAACATTGGGGTCATTTATGGGAATTAAAAAGTGGTTCCAAAAATGAACCCTCGTTTCCTTAACCCTTGAGAATGGAAAAGTGGCTCAAAAAAGTACTCCCGTTCCCTTAGACCTTGACTAGGATACTTACTTACTTCAGTATACTTACTAGTCTCACATCGCTTAAGAGTCGAGGCCAAGAGAAATTTAAATACACCTTCTTCGCTTAACTATTTGGTCACCTTTTAATGACAAAACTATGATGGAGCTCTGAGTTCAAAAGCAAGCAATACCCTGAAATTGATGATTGACCGTGATGATATTATTTCAACAAACTTGATATTAGAACACTGTTTATGAGAGTAGAAAAGTGGTTCCAAAGGCGAGCCCTTGTTTCCTTAGCCTTCTTAAATAGGGAATAGAAAAGTCGTTTCAAAGATAAATGTTGTTCCCCTTAAACCTTGATTGGGGGCTTGTTCCAACATATCCCACGTTGCTTAAGAGTTTAGGCTAAGGACAATTTAGATATGTCTTTTTCTCTTAATGCTCTAATATACCTTTAAGAACAAAATTTTGATAGAGTTGTAAGTTTCACAAAATATACAATCAAACTAATTTATAAATATTCAAATTATTTTCTTCTGAAAATAGAAATTTAGATTTCAATCACTTATATAGATTTAAATCTATAAAAGTTCAGTATTTTTAGAAAATGTGAATTTCATTTAGTTATATTTAAATTATTTAAATTTATAATAGATTGGATTAGATAAGTAATAGAGCAGATAAAATTTTATGGGTTTTTTCCCACTCCAGCCAGAACTGCTATTTTGTATGGTTCAAGTAATTGAACCAGTCTTTTAGTCTAACATATATTACCATAATTATTATGAACAACATGGTCTTTTCAGCAGCAAATATTTGGTGATGAATAGGGTACTTCAAAAGTGGACAAGCCCAAAAAAACAGCGGTTGCCGTTGAAAAAAGTTAGGTGGTGCTTCTTACTGCACCTCCATGCTTTCTCTTACACTTCCATACTTTCTTCATGTAGCTTTACAGGAGAAGGAAAAAAAATATCATTTTACTCTCTTCATTTTCTTACTTTTCAGTCGCACCCTCTTTACTTTCTCATAATTTAGATCTCACAATTGAAAATATAATTTTTTTATTTCAAAATTTTGAATATGAAAAATCATATTTTAGATTGTATAATTTAAAAATAAAAAAATTTGTATTCAAAATTGCATAATATGAAATACACAAATTTCTTTATATTGTGGATTATATAATCTGAATACAAATGCATTATTCTGAAATGTAAAAAATTATATTCTAAATTGTGTAATGCCAAATACAAATTTAAAAAAGGATATTTTGGTATTTTTCAAATTACGGGAATGTAAGAGAAAAACACGGAGGTGCAGGAAGAATCACCCAGCTATGGGTTCACTCAATATGGGCTATGTTAAATCCTAAACGTTTTTGAACCAGTGAAAACTACAATCCATGTACCAATAATAATTACTATTCACACCTTCAAGCGGCTATTCCGCTGCACCTTCCTAGAAATTATAATTATTTTTTTATGAAAGCATTCTTAACACAACAGATATTATTATAACCTATTTTAGTTAAAGTTGATCATTTAAATAAATTTTGATATACGCCTAGTTACATAACTGATTACATAATAAGATTTTGTAACTATTATATATGATTTTGTTATAATAATCACTTGTAGCATGTAGTTAATTTTTATACCCGTTGTTAATCAACCGACTAATTATTGTTATGTATAGTTAATTCTTTATAATAATCACCTAGTGTATGTGGGAAAAGATACGCAATGAAGTTTTTTATTTATTTTTTTTAATTTGTGTATGTCTGCCACAAACGTAATCGAAAGCAAGTTTTCGCAGTGTATGTTGAGATAAACAACAAATATAGGTTTTCATTTATGTCATGGGAAAACAATAATTAAGTGGTTTACTATTCATTTTGTTTTTAAAAGAGTCTAAAGACTTTAGAAAATAACTTCATAAATATAGATGACAAGAAGATAGAAGAAATCAAACTAAAATTATCTTATACACAACCCGGACATAATATACAAAATATTTATCAAACAGAAAACATATAATAAAATACAAAACATAAAATCACCTCTTTATATCTGATTAAAGTGTTTGTTCATTTCTTGAATATGTTCAAAACAAGCATAAGACACTTCGGTGTAATAGGTGTAGAAGTGGTCGACAAGTAGAAGGTGGTGAAGTATAATATCTAGTTAAATGTTTACACCTATGATCCTTGAACAATGTTTAGACAACATCATTTACTTGGAGAGAATCTATGATCTCATTCACGTGGTGTATATGATCACAAAACTCTCTTAAAAGCTTTTGTTGAGAGAACTGGTTTTACACCAGTTTCAGTTATTTGATTAGAGGTTTCACATAAAACTTATAAATAGGGTCTGCTGTTTGCACTATAAGAAAAAAGCTATTTAGAGACCAATATTTAGCTACCAAATGAAATGGTTGCTAATTGTGACCAAAATAGTCACCAAATTAAATTTTGGTTGCTAAATAACTACAAAATAGAAGTAATGATTAAATTTAGTAACCAATTAAGTCAAATAATTGGTATCTAACATTAGCTACCAAAGTTTTAGTCTCTAACTTAATTAGATACCAATTTAGAATCTAATGGCATAGGTCACTAAAACCTTGGTAGCTAATGTTAGATACCAATTATTTGACTTAATTGGTCACTAAATCCAATCATTACTTCTATTTTGTAGTTATTTAGCAACCAAAATCTAATTTGTTTTCTATTTTGGTCACAATTAGTAACCATTTCATTTGATAGCTAAAATTGGTCTCTAAATAACATTTTTCTTGTAGTGTTGTAAAGATTGAACTTTTCAGATTAGAAAAATAAAAATTTCATTTTTACCTTCGTGTCTTCTTTTCTGTGCATCAACAGTTTCTTCTTCTTCTCTACTAAGGCTTCTCTGGACTGAAGCTTTCAATCACCTTCTTTCTCTGTTAGGAATTTATTTACCCCTTTTTCTTCTTTCGAAACCCTAATACTATGAATAATAATCTTCTATATGGTATCAGAGCAGGCTAAGGCCTGCTGTTCTTGATTTTTTTCTTGTAAGTTTCTGGGTTAATCTTTTCAAGAACTTATTGAGTCTCCTATGTCATAAATAGAAACAGCAGTAGATCAATGTCTAATTCCTACTAGCCCCTATTTGCATCCTGGAGAGAATCCAGGACTTATTCTTGTTTCTCCACCCCTCACTGAAACTAATTATCATACATGGAGCATAAATATGAAGAAGGCCCTATTATCCAAGAGCAAGTTGAAATTCATTGATGGAAGCATCTCCAAACCAAGTAATAATGATTCAACCTTTGAAGCTTGGGAAAGATGTAATGTCATGGTTCTTTCATGGATTACAAGAACTCTAACACCTCAAATTGCTCAGATTGTTGTTTACATTGATTTTGCTAGAAGTCTTTGGGAAGACTTGAGAGAAAGATTCTCAAAAGGTGATTATTTTCGTATTTCAGAGATACTACAAGAAATGCACTCTATTAAACAAGGAGAAAGAACTGTTACACAGTTCTTTACAGATCTGAAAATTCTTTGGGAAGAATTAGAGTCTCTAAGACCTATACCTAGTTGTACATGTAGAATTCCTTGCACATGTGCCTTATTCAAGATCTCTGTCCAATACAGAGAATCAGAGTATGTTACGTGTTTTTTAAAAGGCCTTGCATCTATAGTATAGTTAAAACTCAAATACTTCTCATGGAACCTCTACTTAACATAAATAGAGTTTTTTCTTTAGTGATTCAACAAGAAAGACAACTCACTGGTCCTCTTGTTGAAACAATGGTTCTTTACAACTTAGTTGACAAACAAGTTGACTAGAAACAACAAGATCAAAATAATTGGAAATCACATGACCAGATTTCATGGAAACCACATGGCAGAGGAACTAATTGGTGTGGTGAAGGCAGAGGTAGAGAAAGATCAAGCAACCAGAATAAACAATGTTCTTACTGTCATAAAAAATATCATACTGTGGATGAATGTTACTCTAAACATGGATATCCACCATGGTACAAACAAAGGATGGAACAGTTTAATACTAATAAAGAAAATATTTGTAATCTTAATATGAAGAGTGACTCTTTACAGACTACTCAAAGCCAAGAAGAGAGACAAAACAAGAATCCTTTTACTGCAGTCTAAATACAAAGACTTTTGTAGCTTCTTGAGACATCAAAATCCTCGGATCATGACATAAACCAGATTCAAAGGTATACTGGTGAGTCTCTTGCTTCAGAACCAAAAACAAAGGGTAAGATTTCTTGGATTCTTGATACTGGTGCCACTGACCATGTTACACATATAAAAAATCATTTTGTCACTTTTCACAAAATTAAACCTATCAATATAAAATTACCTAATGGTTCTGTTATTGCATATTATTCTAGAACAGTTCAGTTTTCCAAAAATTTTGTCAAGTTCAATGTTCTATACATGCCAGAATTTTCTTTTAACATCATTTTTTGTTTAGAGACTTATTAATGACTTAAATTGTAAGTTAATGTTTTCTCTTGAGCATTGTCAGATTCATGACAATATCTCATCCAAGATGATTGCACAAGCTGATCTATATCAAGGGCTATACTATCTGCAGGATTTTCATCCAGATTTTAAGAGAAATAATTTTTTCTATTAATGTTGTTCTTAATTGCAAAGAATCTGATTTTGATCTTTGGCACTGTAGACTAGGACATCCTAGTGAAAAGATTTGTAAAACTTTTTCGTATGTCCATTCTGATCTAAAAATTGATGTCTATGATATTTATCACTTTGCCAAACAACATAAATTACCTTTTCCACAAAGCAATACAAAGTCTTTAGATCCTTTTAATCTGATTCATGTGGATATATGGAGACCTATTAGTATACCTTCTGTTCATGGGCATAGATATTTTTTAATTGTGATTGATGATTATACTAGACATACTTGGATATCTTTTATAATAAATAAAAGTGAAACTAGGACTCTATTATATAACTTTGTTATGTATGTTAAAAATCAGCTTGATCATAATATCAAGACTATTAGGTCTGACAATGGCAAGGAATTATTTTCAATGAATTGTATGATAAATTTGGTATTTTACATCAAAGATCTCGTGTTGAAACCCCTCAACAAAATTCTGTCGTGGAGAGGAAACATCAACACATTCTTAACATGACTCACAGTCTTCTCTTTCAGTCAAGTTTGCCTAAAGCTTACTGGTCTTATGCTGTTGCTCATGTTGTTTATTTGATAAATAGGTTACTTTCTGTTATTTTGAATAATAAATCTCCATATGAATTATTGCACAAACTGCCCCCAACTTATTTAGATTCGAAAATTTTTGGATCTTTAGGTTTTGCTTCCAGTTTAGAGAATAACAAAACTAAGCTTGAACCTAAAGCCAGGAAATGTGTTTTTATTGGTTATAAGATTGAAATAAAAGGCTATGAAGAAAGAGATTAAAGCTCTTCAAGACAATTAAACCTGGTATCTCACAGATTTGCCAGCTGGGAAGACACCCATTGGATGTAAATGGGTTTATAAAATAAAGCGCAATGTTGATGGTACTATCGAAAGACACCAAGCTAAACTTGTAACAAAGGGCTACACTCAATTAGAAGGAATTGACTATCTTGATACCTTTTCTCCAGTTGCAAAATTAACCACTGTTAGAATTCTCTTAGCTACTGCAACGGTTCAAAATTGGATGTTGATATTGCCTTCTTACGTAGAGATCTAAATGAAGAAGTGTATATGACACCACCTCCAGGATTCACTACGTAGAGACATAATCAAGTTTGTAGACTAACAAAGTCTATATATGGGCTCAAACAAGCAAGTAGACAGTGGTTTGCCAAACTTTCTTCTTTTCTTATTTCTACTAGTTTTTCTCAATCAAAATCTAATTATTCTCTCTTTATTAGAAAAACTTCAACTACTTTCACAATCTTACTTGTTTATGTAGATGTTATAATACTTGCAGGGAGTACTTTATCTGAAATAGAAAGAACTAAAGGTCTTTTGAATGACTCCTTCAAGATCATCAAAGACTTGCGAAAGCTCAAATATTTCTTAGGCCTAGAGGTGGCTAGATCAAGAAAGGGAATACATTTTTGTCAAAGAAAATATGCCCTTGACATTTTGACAGACACTGGAATGCTTGAAAGTAAACCTAGTTCTACACCTCTCATGTCTACTAATAAAATTCTTTTTGAAGCTGCAGATAAGCTACCTAATCCTGATTCCTATAGAAGACTCATTGGCAAACTTTTATATCTTACCAATACACGTCCAGATATAAGTTATTATGTTCACCTTCTCAGTCAATTCCTACAAGAACCCACAGTTTACCATTACTAAGTTGTTCAACTTATATTGCGCTACATTAAAGCCAATTTAGCACAAGGATTTTTCTTTGCAGCTAACTCTGAAATTCAAAAAAAGGCATCCAATGACTCTGACTGGGCATCTTGTCCTAACACAAGACGATTTACAACAGGGTATTGTATTTTGCTAGGCTCAAATCATAGAAGCAATCTACTGCTTGCGAGTTACAGTGGATCAATTATGTTTTCAAGGACCTTTATATCCAAACCACTGCTCCTACCACTCTTTGTGATAATCAGCCTGTCAAATAGCTCATAACCCTAGTTTCCATGAATGTACAAAACACATCGACATAGACTGTCATGTGGTACTTGAAAAATTACAAGCGAATCTCTTTCACTTACTACCTATACGATCGTCAAATCAACCAGCAGATGTATTTACAAAAGCCCTAAATTGGGAAAATTTTCAATCGATTGTATCCAAGCTTGGAATGAGTAACATACATAATCCAGCTTGAGGGGAGGATGTTGAGAGAACTGGTTTTACACCAGTTTCAATTCTTTGATTAGAGGTTTCAGATAAAACCTATAAATAGGTTCTGCTATTTGTAAAGATTGAATTTTTCATATTAGAAAAATAAAAAATTCATTTTTACCTTCGTTGTCTTCTTTTCCTCTTCTCACAGTACATTTTTGTGCATCAACAGTTTCTTCTTCTTCTTCTCTACTAACGCTTCTTTTTATTGAAGCTTTCAATCACCTTCTTTCTTTGTTAGGAATTTCTTTACCCCTTTTCTTCTTTTGAATCCCTAATGCTATGAGTAATAATCTTCTATAGCTTTGTTATATATATAAAAAAAGAAGACTAATATTTTGACATTGGATACAGTAATATACAATCATTTTATATTAAAATAAATTATTATTTTATTAATGTATAATATTTTATCAATTAAAATCAGTATTAAATTGATGTAATTGATGAAGAGTAATATCAAAGTATATTGTTGTAAAAAAAAGCATGAATCAATATAAAAAAGTATGTCTTAATTATTTTACATTACAAAAGTTACATAAAGATAAAAATCTATATTTAAAATTTGCATTACATATGAAGTTTTACATTCAAAGTAGTATTCATATGTAAAATTAACATTACACACGAATATTTAGATACACATGTTCATCCATGGTATTACATACAGATTTAATCTATATCTAATACAAATATTTAAATTATTATTATTATTATTAAATTTCTTAATATTATTATTAATATTATTATTATTAGTAGTAGAAGTATTAATATTAATAATATTATTATTCCTATTATTATTATTACTACTAATATTATTAATACTATTGTTAACATTAATAATAATAATAATAATAATAATAATAATAATAATAATAATAATAATAATAATAATAGTATTACTAATATTATTAATATTTTTATTAATACTATTATTAGTATAATAATAATATTATGATGAATATTGTAAGAACAGCTGGCTCCAGAAGGAGGGGTTGAATGGAGCTTGAACTCAATTCGCTATAAATAGAAACCACTAACCAAGGCAAAAATATATAAGCACAGATAAAACAGTTTTATACTGGTTCACCCTAATCTCTTGGGATACGTCCAGTTCTCCCTTAAACAAATTGTTCAAAAGGTTCAACTATTTAACAAATAGTTACAACGAGTACACAAACCTCTCCAGGTTTACTACGAGTACGCAAACCTCTCCAGGTTATCACGAGTACACAAACCTCTCCAGGTTATACTAGTCCCAATCTCCCCCTAAGATCAAGACCACTCAAGATTGAAATAAACACTCTCAAAAGAGAGAACAATGAAAGCTTACAAGGGTTTACTTCACAAAGGTGAAGAATTACACAATGGTTTCACACAACCCAAAACTCTAAATGCTCTCAATAGTAGATTGACAATAAACACTTAGTAGTAGATACTCTATATTTCTTCAATGTATTGTATGATGTATTTCTTTTTTTGCTTCTTCTTGTTCAACTTGAAATTGCTCCTCCTTATGTAGCTTTTTAGAAACTAGCCGTTGGGATGCTTGAATAGAGCAATCTTGACTTTCTGATGTATGAAGCTCAAATTAGAAATATTTCTCTAATATTTTAAACTGCATTAAACTTGATTAATTCTGTATCTGAAATAATTAATTTAAAATAACATAGAGAAATTATATTTGAGATACTCATCAATAATTTGAATAATTTTCATTATGAAAAAATTTGAATGTTAAAGCACATAATGTTATCAAATCAATTTAAATCAACTCAATAACACATAAAAGTAAATAGTAAGAAAATTTATCTCTTTATGGACCATGTGTCTCTTGCTTTAATAATAAAAATAATATGTTAACTGCACAATGTATATAAGTCATCAAATATAAATGTATACCTAAGTTTTATTATCATCAAAACTTTATCAAATGATTGGATCCTCTAAAGGGACTTTGGATTGTTTAATGTTCAACAAATATTATGAATAATATTAATACTAATACTAATATTATTATCAATAATATTACCATTATTAATAATATTACAATTATTAATAATATTACCATTATTATTATTATTAACATTCTTTTTGTTATTTTCTTATTATTAATGTTAATATTAGTATTATTATTATTATCAATATTATTATTATTATTACTATTGTAAGTATTACTATTATTAATGTTGATATTATTATTATTATTATTATTATTATTCATATTAATATTAATAATATTAATGATAATAATAATATTATTATATTATTATATTGTTGTTGTTATTATTATTAGCAATATTATTATTATCATTAATATTAATCATAGAAATAATAATAATAATAATAATAATAATAACATTAGTTATAATAAGAATACTAAAAATTATATTACGACAACAAAGTTGATTTGGTCCAGTGGTAAGTTAGGTTTTGTATGTACCTATGGGACCTAGGTTTGATTTTCACTTGGAGTAGCAGATTTTCAAAGCTCTTACATATGGCCATTTGTTCGTATGTGTTTGAGTCGACCATCAACTTGAATTCCTAATAGTATTCCTAGTAAACAAGTATTATACACATGTTGACTCTAAAAGGAGAATTGAAGGTGTGTATGAATGTTTTGTAAATACTTAGTAGACAATATGATAGATGAACATTTATATAAAAAGTAAAAGAGAAGAAGCAAAGCTTGTAGGTATCCATGTGTTTGTATGTGTGTTGTTTGTACGTATACATATGTTTATGTTTGCCTATTGTTGATCTATGGCTTATTTATTCTTAATTTGTTGAAGTCATCTAACGGTAGTGCCACGCTTTCCTGTGCATTATGTGTTGAGATTGAAGATTCAAACAAGTTTGATTTTGTTTATTTGATGCTCTCAACCACTTGGATTTGATAATGGATGTGTTGAAGAGTTGATCTTATAATTAATCTTGTGTTTAAGTTGTAATTTTATTATTTTATATATTATAAGTAAGTTTTCAGTCTTTAATTGTGATTAGTTTTGTTGTTGTTTAAAACATTTTTTACATGCTAAGTTCATATTAGTTGATTAAATTTTTTTAATCAATTAAAATGGTCTTAATCCTTTTGGGTTTAGAAGCTAAAACATTTTAATAGATTGAATTTTCATTTTAGTCAATTAAAATCATTTAAGCATTTTAAAGAATGAAGTTAGCCTATTTTAAGCAATTAAACTACAATTTAATTGGATAAAAGGACACTTCTAAGTTATTTTGACTAGTTAAAATCTTATTTAAATGTTTAATATTTTGTGGAACATAAAGTTTTGTTTTTAGTTGACTATGTTGGACTTGAAGAGTAGACTAAAGCCTCAAATGAAGATATTTTGATAATGATGTTTAAATATGAGGATGCCAAAGATGTTATGAGAGTTTCTAACTTTTGTTGTATGTTGTTTAGTCTTCTACAATAAGTATTCACAAGTTTTTAATTCAACACACAATCTATAGTAAAACTAGTTAAAATAAAATTGTTTTTATAATGTTAAAAATATGAGAAAAAAGGTTGTATGACTCTCTAAATTGATTAAATTTTTAATTAATTAATTAAGCTATTTATGAGAGGTTCCAAAATAGGATAATATATTATTACTTTAGTGAACCAATTACAACAGAGAGCATATTTAAGTGTTTTCAGTGTTCTTAGATTTTATCTGATTAAAGTCTTGTATAATTGATTAACTTGATTTTTTGTATTAAATGCAAAGCGAATTTAATTGATTAACACATGAAATAACGAATTAAAACAAAAAGTATTGTAACTATCTTTTCACATTTTAGTAAGAATAATTGATTAAATGCTTGGAATAATTAATTAAACAAGTCTGAACTTTCTCTAACTTAGCATTTTTAAAATTTTATAGAAAGAGTCTTGGTCTCATTGTTTTATATAACAAAACTACTGTAAAAAGCGAATTCTATTGAGACCATTTGCGTTATTTCCAAATTGTTAAAGAACTTTCAAGATTTAATATCAAAGGTTGTATTGTGATGAAAACTTTTGCATGATGTTTTTGTCGTGAACTTTGCTACACTATTTCCTTCTTGTAGTCTTGTTGGAGTATTCCAATGTATACTTTCTTACGCAATAAAGAGTTGATTAGGCTGATATCCTCTTAAGTGCTTTCAGGAGTTGCTCTAGCGTTTGCTTGTTGTCTTGAGTTTAAAATTGCTTGTGTAAGTGTTTGTACAAACTTTTGAAGATAGTGGAAGCCATTATTCTAAGGTTGAATAAATGAGTCTGTATGTAGGCTCATTGATGATCTAAACGAGTATAAATTTCATGTGCAATCTTTCTCTTCCATTATCTTCTTTATATTGTTGTTAACCATATTTTATTCAATCTTCATCCCTAAATTAATTGCATTCATTTTTTCAAATTGAACCAATTTTAGAAGGACTTGAAGAAAGGAAGATTTTTTTAAAAAAAGTTTCACAACCAATTTAAAACAAAAATGAATGCTTTGTTCAAAAGCAGTTCATGTAAGACGTAAGTGTTTCATCTAACAAATGATACGACACTATGCAATCCTCGTTTATGTCTGAGAAAGCATCTATATATTCAAATGATACACACATAGTCTAAGCTAACCTCATACTTATTGAATATATATACACTTATTTTATGTTGCAAGAAATGTTTGTTGCTTTTTGTTTGGCTAAGAGATTCGCTCAAAGACAAGTCACATCAAGTGATCTCTTCAAAAAAAGTGTTAAAGTTGCTTTCTTTAACATCAACTTGACACAAGCGCTTTTAAACTCTTGCCCAACTATCTATCGTATGCACTTTTACCATAGTTTGGTGCAAAACGCTATGCCACCTAGGGAGATAAGTATTGCCAATTATGTAGGATGTTGCGTAAAGAAGAAGGAGCATCTAAAGTTGGATGAAGTACATTTAATGCATAATCCACTAGCAAGCTCGTCAGACGGAGAAAGATTATGGAGGACCACTTGAAAGACTAGATATAGGGCCACTCATAAGGGTCATCACTAGAAGAATAAAGGAGGAAGAGGGGCTCCAAAAGCCTCTTCTTTTATTGAGGATACATTATTAAAGTCTTCCTTGTGTTTTATAAAGTCTTTGAGTATAATCTTTGTATAGGAGTAGTTTTCCTTTGTATAAGAAAATAGAAGCATAGGTAGGCTAAGTTTTGGGAAAAAATGAAGTCAACCACAACCTACATGAGTATGCACACATCAAGGGAGCTGTGAAGCTTATATAAATACTTGGAAAATGCAAGATTTGAGCAATATGGGACTTGCGACATGTGTATGTGTAGAAATTACAAGTGCAGTTTTTTTTAACATTTTAGGATGACATCTCTTAGACTAATGAGTTTTAGGAGCTTCTAAGCCTATAAATAAAAGCCTGTACCTACTCTTGTACTCACTTTGAAATTGAAGTTGAATTTGACGATGCATTTTGCTTGTCTTCTTTCTCTTTTAAAGTCACTTAATTAATTTGGGAGTAATCTTCTTCTAGGTTCACCACCAAGGATCCTTTCTTGGAAGTGAGCACTCTTCTTGAGTTTCTCCGAGAAACATGAGGAAAATTTTGAAGTTTAACTGGAGTCTTCCGCTACCTGCAAATGGTTTCCATCATTTGGTATCAAGAGCTGGACTTGAAGGATCTTCAAGATCTAAGTGTTTCTTCCCTTTTATGTTTCTGTTCATGTCTTGTCTTGCATGTTTTTTTTTAGTCTAGTTAGGATCGTGCCATATTCCATTTGTTCCATGTTTTAAATTGATTCAATTATCTTGTTCCAATTGTCTTGAATCAATATGTTTTAGGATTTTTCTATCACGTGTTCTAGATTATTCTCTTGTTTGTTTCTTTAATTACTTAACTTTAATTTTTGAATCCTTCGTGTTTTTTTTAGAGTATTGGTTAGTCTTACCATGTCATAAATTCTATAGAATTTGTCCCAAATTGTTATACTTTTATATGTCATTAGAACTTGAAAAAAAAAATCTTGTGCTTGCATCTTGATTGAGTTATTTTTTTGTTGTTAGTTCATTGACAATTTTTTTAAAGAAATCTTTAGTAAAGGTGTGGGATGTGACCTTGTAGGTTTATGATGAAAATTGGACTAGAAAATTGTGTGTTGTGTGTAGTGTTTGTTTAATATCATTGAGTCACAAAAAAAAAAAAAAAAAAAAGAAAAAAAAAATTTTAAAACTTAAAAAAAAAA
>Ga0209700_102615_pt1 | contig 36058 bp, 22 predicted proteins | sample SiratroredBW_FD_187528 | JGI IMG/M metagenome (GOLD analysis project Ga0209700, IMG submission 187528) | Root nodule microbial communities of legume samples collected from California, USA - Siratro red BW (SPAdes) (version 2) | ecosystem: Host-associated > Plants > Roots > Nodule | place: USA...
ACACACACATATATATATATATATATATATATATATATATATATATATATATATATATATATATATATATCATTATTTTTATATTTTTAATACAAGTTCTTAGATTATTTGTTATTCACTTATTAAAAGAATCTTAAATCTGTATTTTCTCTTTAATATTATTTATTATATAAAATGTCTTCAAATTCGAAATCCTTAGTATTAAAATTTTTGTTACTAAATAATTATATAATAAGTCTATGTAAACAATAATTTGCAAGTCGTCACTTTTTTAAATAACAATAAATAAAATGTATAAATTCATGAAAAGATAATACACATCAATTTTGAAAAAAGTCACATGAATAAAATGAGGTTCTTATTTAATAAACACAAACCTTGATAAAAATAAGCAAATTAATTCGTCATACAACACTTAAATCACTAAACAAAATCATCTTTTACTCCTCATTTACCTCTTTAAGACCCTTTTTCTTATTCTTTACATTATTATTTTTTATCATGTGCTTGTTAGTCAACATATATAAATCCATATCATTATCTTTGGTCCATTTCATGAACTCTGGGAATGCTCCCACTAGGACATGGTAACAAGCCCTTTCCCATGTTCACTGTCAATCTATTATAACAAAATGTCATATAATAAAAGTAGTAAAAGTTTCACAACATGATATAACTAATAAAATACAAAAGGAAACACAAATAAGAAATAAAAGTTTACTAGTACAAATAAAACATTCAAAATGTATATTCCTCTTTACGGTAAAATCACACAGATAATTACAATTTTTATGTATAATTTAGTGATAAAAAAGTAAAGTAATAATGTCATATTAACAATTTTGACCTTCTGGTTATTTTTATACTCAATTCACTTAAACTTCAACAAAATAATAAGCTGGGTTAATTTTTACATATTTTGATGACTGTGTAATATTGTTCTTAAAATCCTTCTCCATTAGAAAGGATTCAGGTTATATTGGAACTAATTGAGTTGTTATGATGATTAAGTGAAACTTTTCCAAGTATCTGTTTATAGTTCCACTATATTACCAGTGTCATAGTCTCACTTCTTTAGTTATTAGGAGTATGTTTGAATGGTTAAATATAGATTTCTATGAGAAAATAATAAAAATATGATGTATGATGCTATGTGATTTTGTTCTCATGTGTAACAAATAATAGCCTGAATAGGAAATTGGACATGATCCATCATCATCATCATCATCATCATCATCATGCAGACCACACGATCCATAGAAGGCCTTTCCAGAGCTGTTTCTGTTTTCATTTTTTTAATATTAAAAGTCCTTTCTGGCCTTGCAGTACTTGCTCTCTCTCATGTCATGAGAGAGAAAGAGATAGAAAGAGATAGAAAGATGGAAGAGAGACCCACAACTGTCTGTCCTCGCTGTTGGACAAAACTGCCACCGCCAATAATGCTTGGGACCTTTAAACCAGACAAGTAACTCCCTCGCACACACACAACGCTCTCTCTTACCAACTCTTCACAACACTCTTTCTTTCAAATGCATCTCTTTCTCTTTAAGCATATCTCTTCTAACCCCAGTTGACAAGTTTCCACCTTTCGTTTCTTACCACTTCCCTCTCTTCACTCTCTTCCCATATCATCCCCTACTTTCTACTGCTACTACTACTGTTCTGTGACCTCAAACTTGTTCCAAGCACACCATTTATTATTGTTTTATTTATTATTATTATTATTATTCTCTCTCTGTATATATAAGAGGCTACCAAAGCTATCAGAAACACAAAGGAATATATTGCGGGGGTGTTAGTTACTTGTATGGGGTCTCGCTCTGCTTCTCCTTAGGGATTACATTTATTACCATTCTTTTGTTAGTATCACTACCATACGGAATGTTGGTCACCCTCATAGAAGCCTAAGGTAGCAGCATTTAAGGCCATATACTTTCATCACTGCTCAGCTTTGATGGAGAGGCTCCAAGGACCCCTCAATTCCTGTGTATGGATTACTTCTTCCTCTACTATTATACTACTAATTAATACTACTACTTTCTACTTTCCACTTTCTTTCCTTACTCTACCATCCACCTCTTTCCTTCTTCCTTTTCCTTTTCCTCCAACCCCATTTCTGGATACAAGAAAAGTACTGCATTTACTCCTCAAAACGCATGCATTTAATGCACCATTGTGTTACTATTTTTCTGAAAATACATGTATCTGCTCCCTTCTTTGACATTCCTCTTTAGTTCCTCTTTTATTGCTCACTTTCCTGTATGGAGTTACCCTCTTCTCCATTCTGACCAACCCCCAACACCATTAATGGAACCGTATATTCCTTCATTCTTTTGAATAATTCAGTTGGGGGTTGAGAGTGAAATAAAACCAAAACCAATACCTCATTCTCTTGCCATTATTTCTCACTCCATGTGCTAAATTCTTTCTCTTGCAGTTCTTTGGAGACCCCTTGGGAGTGAATTGTTTTGACCAAGTTCTGGTTGATGAAGAAAGCCTGAGACTAGAGGAGGAAGAGCAGCTTCTGATATCAAGTTTGGAGGACAATATGCCTTTTCTTCAAATGCTTCAGAGTGTGGAATCCCCACAATTTTTCCCTTTGAAAGAACCAAGCTTTCAGACACTTCTGAGGCTGCAGCACATTAAGAAACCATGGGAGGGAATGGCCTATATTCCAAGAATGGAAGCGCAAGTTCAAGCGGCATTGGAACTAGAGAGTTGTGTGACACAGGACATGTTGGAGATGCAGTCGCCAGTGAAGTCAGAAAGCAATGAGCTCCAACACCCACTTTCAATTTCTTGTGTTGAGAAAGTGAGCTATGAGTGCAACCAGGAACCACACAAAGTATCACAATCATGTCCCAAATCTCAGCCAGCAGCCACAAGGGAGAGGAGAAAGAGAAAGAGAACAAAGCCAAGCAAGAACAAGGAAGATGTGGAGAACCAACGCATGACCCACATTGCTGTTGAACGCAACCGGCGACGCCAGATGAATGACCATCTCAGTGTTCTAAGGTCCCTCATGCCTCCTTCCTATATTCAAAGGGTATGCATTATATCACAGAAGGAGAATTGGAGTTTTATTTTGATAATTTAGATAATAAAAATTTATATTTAAGATTTATAACATAAATCCCTGATGTGAATTTAAATTCCAACTGGGAAACAATATCCATACTGACTAAAGTGTTTTCTCTTTAGAAGTCCCTTTTCTTGCTTTATCCGTGCTAAAAATCCAACCTTTTTCTGTGTGGGATGCTGAAAAATTATATTTTTGTTTTTTATCCTTTTTATTGACACTGATATATTTGATCATTATTCACGGGGTAGGGTGACCAAGCCTCAATAATTGGGGGTGCAATAGATTTTGTGAAGGAGTTGGAGCAGTTGCTTCAGTCCCTTGAGGCACAAAAAAGGATGAGAAAGAATGAGGAGGGAGGTGGTTCTTCTTCCACTATGTTGTGTAAGACCCCTCCACCATCATCATCATCTTCACCACATGGCTATGGAATGAGGTCATCAGCTAGTGAGGAAGTGAAGTGTGGGGATGAGATGAAGGCAGAAAACAAGTCAGAGACAGCAGACATAAAAGTGACTTTGATTCAAACCCATGTGAACTTGAAAATTGAGTGCCAAAGGAGGCCAGGGCAATTGATAAAGGTCATTGTTGCTTTGGAGGACCTTAGGCTAACCATTCTGCACCTCAACATCACCTCCTCAGAGACTTCTGTCCTTTACTCCCTCAATCTCAAGGTATTACTATGTCTTTTCACCTCAATTGTTTTATTTTATTTTTAAATATGGTCAACTCTACAAAGTGGAATCAAGTCAGTGTACTATTATTTTCTGACTTGCAATCTAAGCAAGACCTGCCTTCCCTATTTCCAACATTGTCTACAATTATAATTAAGGAGAATTTCTTTTCGGACCTTTGGTAAATCACTATTCATTTAACATTAGTATATTCTTTGGCTGTACTACACTTGAACTTTTTTTCATTTATTTTATTTGGGGTGATAAATAATGGACTTTGGCGTGGTGTGGTAATAATGCAGATTGAAGAAGGCTGTAACCTACGTTCAGCAAGTGACATTGCAGAAGCAGTTCATCACATATTCAACTTCATTAATGGTAGCTAGAGACCCCTATAGCTCTCCAGCCTTAGGGAGTGGTAGCAGAGGAATAAAGGACGAATCATTGCAAGGAAGATGGGGAAACGGGGAACACAGGGCATCCATTTCTTGTCTACATATCAATATGAGGTGTATAACATTGTTAGGTGGTAGCTGAGAGATAATAGATGATGATGGTACTGAAGGGAGGCTAAGGCATGTGATATTATTTTATTGTTTGTGCTCAAATGGTTTCTCTTGTGTTGATTTAATTAAAAATGTTAGCTTTGTTGTATAATGTTGTGGTGAATTGCATGTTTCTTTGGTGCATTGTGGTGGTGGTGGATAGAGGGTAGGGTCCCTGAGAAGGAAGGACCCACTTTTGAAAATTTTGGAGTTCTCATCATTACGAATTACTAGGAGGGGAATGATGCATCTCTTTTTATATTGACTTTGCGTGATAGCCGTATACTATAAAAGATGTTTCATAATATATATGCTCACTTTCTGATGGCTTCTTTTCGGCCTCCTCCAGTTCATGCCAGCATCATCCATTTTCCCATTATCTAACCAAATTAAAATAAATAAATAACCACCAGACTGCAACCAAAGAGAGATAAAAAAAAGGGTGCTGTACAAGTTTGTTCAGTTTCATCATGTAAATAAATAATAGGATATAAAAGAGTAAACTTTGTATATTGTATGTTTACATATAGAAATAACAGACAAAAGTAAAAGAAAAATCAAGTTTGTTTCTGATAGGAGTTGGAGAAGTTATAATGTGAAGACCATCACCATATTCTCCTTGAAAAGACAGAATGTAAACTTGGGAGTTATATTGAAATAATATGGTATTTATGCTACCTATGATTAAGACAGAGATGATAAGGACATGTCCATAATCTGTAAATAAAGGTTATATATATACAATGGTATTGTCAAAATTCATAATTTCCTAAATTCAAACTTATTGTCGTATTTGTGAACACCCCCTCCATCCACTTCACAATGTTCTAATTAATGATGGTTAACATAATAACAAAGTAGCACAATCCATTTAACAGAATCTCAGCAATGCCATGGTTTGAGACAAGAAAAGAACCATATGTCAATCATCCTACTGCCAATATATATGGATAGAAAAACATAGTAGTTATTTATATATATATATTTTTGCTGTGATGCAAACAGAGAAAGCATTACTATTTTGCATTATGTTGTGGTGTTGGAAGTGAGAATAGTGAGGTTGAGAATGAAGTAACGGTAGGGAGCCATATCGGGTGAGACAGAGGATGGAACCAAGCCTTGCTGAGAGGAGTTTCAGGTTAGAAAATGGAGCATTTTGCTGCAAAATGGTTCGTGCATTTTTGGTGATTAGCATCATTGGAGGCAAGGAGAAGGAGAAAAAAAGGAAAAAGAGGAGAGTGACGTGGTGGAAAATTCGCAATGGTGAAAGGTGTTTGACGAGAAGGTGTGTGAAGGGTAGGGGTGAAGTCAACATAATGATGAAGGGGCAGTCCCTATCCCACAGCCCCACACCACAGACCCTGTCCTCCCTCTCTCTCTCTCACACACTCATCAAATTATCATTATAAATATAATATTTTTGTCTCTCCCAAAAAGCAAGTTTCATTTCTTCTTTAAATTTAGATAAGATAAATCCTGAAAGTGTCCATCCAAACTCAAATACTTGTAATGAACTAAAGGGTGTTGTTGTATTCTTTAAACTAATGAACTTTTTGTTATTTCTATGAACTAAATCCACGTTGGTTTGTCTAAAACATAAGATTATAGAATAATATATTTGTCTCTCCCAAAAGTACAATTGAATAATACATTTGTCTTTCTCATTCACAATGAGAGTGAGAGGGGCATAGAATGGCTTAGAGAGGAACAAAAGTAGCAGCCATCCCCATGTGCGAGTGTGTCAGAAGGACAAAACCACCCTCTCCTTTTCAGGCCCAACCCCAGCCTCAGTCCTATTCATTTTTGGTCCTCGAGTTTCTGGTGCCTAGTGGTGTACCTCTTTTTCCATTGTTCATGCCTTTATCCTTACCTTTTCTCTTCTTTTCTTTTCCTTTGTGTCTCCAAGGACTATAACTTACTTCTCTCCCAATTAATTTACCACCCCATCATCCCTTCCCAGGCCACTAACTTTTTCTTACTCTCCTCTCCTCATTCATCACTCATCATTACCACCTTTGCTTCTTCTACCACACTACTATTTCTCAAATCCACTACCTCATTTTAGATATTAGAGTTCACCAAGTCAAGCCACGCGCATACAAAGCCAAACTTCTTGGCTGGTCCACTTTCAGAATGCCAACACAGATCCTTTGTTACAGTTAATTGTCATTTCATTATGGATGAGAACTCCCCAAACGTTAAGCAAACATGGCAATGATCACGGGTTTCATGTACAAAATTTCACTACTTTCCAATCATTTTTCGACATGGAGGAGGAAGTTTTTAAATCTTCTTATGACATTTTTCTATTAATCATCTTACTTACCTTAAATGTTATTTCTTTTCATGTTTGTAACATTGCATATGTTTTACCTTTTTGTGAACCATAGGAATAGGAATGTAGAATGTGATCTTTGAGATAGATTGTAAATGATAGTAGATAGAATTCTTTAACTAAAGGATGATGTACCTAAATTTGGTGCCATCCTTCAAGATCATAGCCATATGTTCACTTTAAATCTAAACATTAGAATTGCTTTTATTAAAAGACAATCCCTAATAAGGGTGACTACTTCTGATCCTACTTCCCTATTACATTCTAACTTGCATTGACACTTCCTAATAATACTATGGAAATTATACAATTCTTTCTGTAAAAAATGTATTTATTTTTATTTAATGTTTTAATCTAAAGTAGCAAAAAGAAATGTGATGAGATTTGTAAAAAAGACACGATATCGTTATTTTCTTTTTGTTAGCTTCCCTAATCACTGAGTAAGATGATGAATGATCAATAGTCATTACTCATGTTTTCAAAAGCATGAATTACATATAAAAGATGTCAAATTTTCTGGAAAACTGGTTCAAACAAAGTTTTATTGAAAAAAAATAATTTATCAATTATAGTAACATCTTGCTTTTGCATGGCGCCACAATGTCCTCGGGCAACACTAACCTTGAGATTAATGAACCCAGAAGAAGAAAAAACTGGTCAGAAGTTCTTGGACTAAGCAACTTTCTTTTATATTGGAAAAGAAGAGACATCCTTCGAACATCACGCTAATTAGTCTCGTATTTTCATTCTATCATTAGTATGATTAATGTATAGGATATCCAAGAAGTAGAGCACATTTTTTCATAAAGTATTTTTTATTAAATAACTTAATCAAGAAGAAAGTGAAAGTATATATATTCAACTTATAGATGAAAGATATTATTTCCACAACTTTGACTAAAATATGTTATTAAAAAGAGAAATGCATTTTTTTAATATAAGAGTAGCATTATCATTTAGATGAATTTGGATTTTACTTAATTATGTGGCTTACATAACCTGACTCAAACCATGGTAGGTCTTGGTTTAGTTACGATAACTCCAACACCTATTACTATGGCTAATGCTTTGGACCAAAATCAGAAGGCATGGCAATCAGTTATCGTCTCGGGGGACCGCACTACCACCATTTTATGAGAACCAGAATCTGCACATTATTGACCTTCGTACACACCACTGTTCTTCTTTGCTAATAATAATATAATAATAATAATAATAATAATAATTATTATTATTATTATTATTATCACTTAGCTTCTCACTGGTTACGTGACTATATATGCATAATGCATGTGTATAAGACTACGTTTCTCCAAGGTTGGTGATGGGGATGGGACAATGCATAAAATCCAATTCCATTTTTCTTCTAGACAAACAAATAATGATGATGTTAACGTTGCTTCTTATCATTATTTTACAAAAACTACACTAGACCATTTCTATTCCCATCCTTTAAGCACCAAATTCAAACTAAGTTTGACCCACTGACAATTCTACATAAAAACCACAGTACAAGTGGAAGTTTGGCTTCATCTTGTTTCACCATGAATCACTTCTACTGTAGCTAAGCTTGACCTAAGTTTAAGTTGAGAAAAACAAGTTAAATTTGAACTTTGGTCTTAGAAATAATCTTATTTGCAATGCTATTAATGTTATTAATGGAAATGATCAGTTTTGTGGAGCATTCACATCTTGTGTAAGTGCTAAAGTCAATTGAAAGTAAGTTTTGATCATAATTATTTCTATAAAACAGCATTTATTGAAAATCAATTCCATAAACTCAGATTAGCACAAAGTAACACATAGAAAATTTATAAAGTTTGTCTATAACTTGTCTCTGAAATGTTGACTTGTATCATGTTTTTAGTGGGTTTGGTAGTGCGTGCCATTGTTTTTGGTAGCAAGGAGGATATTTCATTCATACATAGTGATGAGAGAGAGAGAAGGCTGACAAAACAAACACAAAGGCATCTGCAGCAGCTCTTAGTGTTGTTGATGTGTGTTTTGACAGAGTCACCAAAATCTTAATAATTTCCAAAGCTAAGATTGATATGCAAAATTGGTAATTCAGGTAAACAGTGTTCGTACCATATAGCACGAGCAACAACAACAACAGCCAGATCTAGCTACTTGTCTTAGGCGCTTCAAATTCCAAAGAGAACCTTTCTGACCTTGCCCTCTTCCATCAACTTTACAGCATCACCGTGAAAAGTTAAAAATGTCAAGACTTTCTTTCTTTCTTTCCACTTTGCACTTATTTGCAGTTAGAAATTAGGTTCTGAGGTCTGATCAGAACCCAATATATACAAATAAATAGCTGAAGCCTCTCACTACAGCTCATAGTAATAGCCATATTTTTTTTTTCTGCTTTGTTTTGTGTGTTTGTTTGTGATGTGTCTTTGACCATTGGTTTTGGGAGGATTGGAGTTAGGAAGTGTAAGTGTGGGGGATAGAGGTCAGAGATTCGAATCGTGAGGTATGCAGATCATTGACAGAGACATAGAGATCTTCTCTCATCGGACTATATGGTTTTCAGGAACCTAAGCTCATTTGCATTCTAAGTTTTATTAAGGATGTTTGGTCCAAGAGTGATTAACCAATGTTTCTTAAGAAAGATGTTCAGATGCATCTAATCATATCTGGAACAAGATTGTCTTAGAAAATGTGTTTGAAAACAATTGTTGATTAATACTTGTTTACCATGAGGGAAAAGATTTGTGTATAAGTTCTGCCTTAGTTAAAAAGGTTTTGAGAAAGTGAAGTTATTGCAAATTATGTCACACTAAATAATGTTTTCTTCAGTAGGGGTTTGAGTCCACTACCAATATTGTGCGGCGACGCATGCTTCAGATTAAAGGTAGATTTAGGCTTTAGTTTGTCTGCTATAATGCAAAAAGTTTCAGACACTAAACATTTTTATTTCAAAATATATTATGTATAAATTATTCTTTTATGTAAACATTTTATTTTTTAATATATTTCTCAGTATATGTCACACAATTTTATATATGTTCTTTTACTTTATAGCTTCTTTCAAATAGTTAATAGTAGTGAATGATCTTCTCACATCTTTCACACTCTGTTTTTTATTTTAAAATTTCCAGGTTTCTTTTTCTCTCATGTTCATCTTTCCTTTTTTAGGACAACTTCAAATTATTTGATCTTAAATTTATTCTTCTTAATTAATAGCTCATATTTAAACAAAGCCACCTGAAATAGAAGATTATGTAATAAGTGTGTATCAGAAATATATTAAAATTAAATTTAATATACATATTAATACATAAAATAATAATAATAGTAATAATAATAATAATAATAATAATAATAATAATAATAATAATAATAAATGGCATAATAAAGATCCGCATACATAAATGCATTTACAAGTGTGTTTACATTAGTTTTAATTATTCTTTTGATATTCTTTATTTAATTGGTTTAGTTGATTCTTTTTATCAATAAAAAGTAATATATTAAAATAAAGTCTTCAGTTTCATCTGTTTGCTTGTAACAATGTTAGCTAACATAAAATAAAATGTATAAGTGATATATGTCCAGTTTAAGAGAAATTATTATGTAAGTTTACACAATCAAGTACTGTGAATCCCATAAAGAATATGTTGATAATTTGTTCCACTCATAAATGACACACGTTAGAATTTTAGTTAGGAGGAATTTTAAACTTTGGACAGTTCTGCTACTAAGATTTTGTTTCAGTTAATCAGCAAGAAATTACAATATTAACTTGATTTTAAAAATTAAAAAATTGAACTTTCTTCATTAATAAAGAAATAAAAGTAAACATTTCACTTTTCTTTTAGAAATTAATCTCAATAAATTTCACTTTTCTTTTAGAAATTAGAAATACATTCTTTTGAGAAAAATATATGATATAAAATTTAAAAATCCAAATGCATGTTCCATCATTTTGAATGTGAGTTGGAGGATTAAAAATATCCTTCTTCATTTTATATCTTGAAATTAAAAAATAATAATGTATTGAAATCTTTAAAAGTGGATCTTAACGTTTATACAAAGCCATGGCTTGACTTTTATCTTTAGGAATATATATGTGAAAACATTGTTCATGTTCGTGATACATGCAAATGAAAACAACACTAAAGTAATTGCTGGTTAATATCATCCCAACTATAATAGAGCATGGAGGTTAGAACCTTTTAAGTATTGTTTAGTTGAGCACAAAAATGAAGAACTGAAGAGTATGGTGGATATGTACTGAAAATATTGTGTTGAAGCGTGAGTGATGAGCTCATAGAGGGTGAGGTTTGTATTGGAGAAGCAAGAAAATGATGATGGCATTTGGATAATTCAGTTTCTGTTTAATTTGCATCCCCATATGAGCAAAAGATGCCATTTCCCTGCATGGAACCACATGATGGAGTGTAGGATAGGGATATCAAGTTAGAGCAGAAGACAAAACACACTGCTACAATATGTGGACTCATGAGAGAGAGAAGTGGGGGAGAAAAGAGTGGTCCTGTGTGTGTGTGTTAATATATATATATATATATCTAGAGGTTAATTACATGCATGTAAGTAAAAAGAGCAATGTCATTCTCACCTTTCAAACGTTTGAATTATTTACTGCCAGTCTTTGTTGATGTTAAAGTTGTATTTGTCCTTGCAACTGCTTTGTTGTGCAGATCTGCTTACTCAAGAAAAAATGTTGTAGCTGTGACATATATGTTTGTTGTAAACTTAGATGAAATCATGGAATATTGATGACCTAGCTATACCAATTTCTGTGACTTGTTGTTTCAAAAGTTACAGAGCTATACACTAATGTGTAATGTGTAAATATAGAGGGCTAGTCACATACTTTTTAATATATTCTTTTTCAATACCGTTGCTTAAATTTATTAACAGTATAAAGTGAGAAAGATAATAATCAAATATAAAGTGAGACCTGTTAAAATATTTATTTTGATAAGTTTAGCTAACAATAGTTTGTTCAAAAGAATATTTTGGAAGGTATGTTGTTCCTACTTTGTGTGTATAATATGTAAGAGGAATTTTAATTGTTAAAAAGTATAGGGAGATATAAGAAGGAAAGAAAAACAAGTAAGAAAAAAAAGAAGAAGAAACAAATAAGAAAAGAAGAAGGAGGGGAAATGGGAAGGAAAATAAATGAGTGTAGATTTATAATAATTCTATTAATTGTACATATACTTGTTTCTTGAAATATTATCAAAAATAATATTTGAATATTTGATAATGATATAAATTTGGAAGTTTGGATATAATTAGTAAAAAATATGGAAGTTGTCAATATATCATATCCCAAGAAAGAGTGGGAGTTGGGCTTTTATTATATTTTAGTCCAAAGTAGTTAGGAAAAAAAATAAAAAATAAAAGAGGGTGAGATTGGGAAGTAGAGGGTGCAAAGAGTAAGATTTCATAAGAACGCAAATTGGTTTATTTTTTTCCTTTTCTCTGTTCTCATTCTTTCTCTTTTTTTCCAAAAACCTTAGACAGAAGAAAAAAAAAATCGAGAACCCTCACATTCTTCTATGAGAGAAATCTAATTTCAAGATAATTAGGACTTTTATAGAAGATTTATCTTGGGTTTTGATTTAAGTAAGTTCTTATATCTTTTTCATTCTATCTTCTACTCTATAAGGTGTGGACTTTTGAGATTGTTGGGAGAATTTTTTTGGGTAAGTTTGAATCTATGATATATGTTTATGATTAGGAGTTTTCGTCTTTGATATATAATCTATACGTCTTTTGGTGTTCTTAAGTTATTATTTCCATCAAGTGTCTTAAAGAATAAGCAATTCAAGGTGAGAAGTTTCAATTTAGATTTTAACTAACAATAAGATTGCATGCCGATAAAAAATAAAAATAAAACAATAACATTTTATGCTAATGAGAACGGTAAAGAATTACGATTACATTTAAAGGGATCATTGTTTATATCAAAGTTGTTAATTTCATATTGTAGTTAATTATTAACATAGCAGTTTGTTTACATATTTTCTTTTCAAAATGTTAGATAGGATGAACAGTTACTTTAAATTTGATATGATGATAATAATTAAAATGTTGATTCTGACATTAGTTTCAAAAGCAATGTTTTGAGCATTGTGTTTGTAATTCTTTCTAAGCGTTTATTAAAGTATCATTTGATTGTTAGGCAAAATAAATACTTTTAAATATATCAATTTTATGATTTAGTTTAGTTTAATCGAGTCATTAAATAAATTTAGGTGAAAAATTTGAGTGTTATAATGAAGTTTGGAAATAAAAAGGTATTATAAGAATAACATAGGTTAAATATAATTTTTCACACACACAGAAAATTTAATAGATTTTTATATATACAATTTCAGAATTAAATATTTTCTTGTGAAATTAATATAGAAAGTGTTATATATATATATATATATGTATATATTCATACTCAGTATAATATTACTTTATTTGATTTCTTTGTATATTTAGAGAGATAAATAATATATTTAATTTATTATTTAAGGAATTATACAAAACTTTATACAATTGTGATTGACATTATATATAATTGATTTATTTTTTTTATTAAATTACATGGTTTTGTTTGGCGTGATTTTGTAACAGTGATGATAATGTATTAATAGTCATATTAACTTAAAATCTCTTAAATATTTCTAACTAATACTAGGGAAAAACTTACCTATGACTGCCATGATGAGAAATTAAAAATCTCAGCATTATTTCCTTGTAATCATACAGGCCAAACAAATTATAATATCCTACTTATTAATTGATTTTTGCCTTCGGATATCTTTGGTTGTGATAAAAGAATAATTATAAAAAGTGAATAATTGAGGCAATTTTTATATAAATAAAATTTAATATTTTATATACGGTAAAGGAATGTACTTATTTAAGTTTTTCCATTTTCTATCATATTTGTCTTTTCATGAGAAACAATTTCAAGTTTCTAAAGAAAATAATTTTTTTTTTTGTTTCTATATGTTCAAATAAGTTTACTCAAATGTGTTAAAATTATAATAAATAATTAATTCATTAGAATTTTTTTTTCTAAATTTTTTGAACAAACAGACTCAATAAAGACAGGGAACAAGCAGTAGTGTCTTGAAGAGTATTTATTGGGATAAATAAGCTTACTAGATAGTGTTTTAACAAACTTCTTTATAAATACTTAAAATAAAAACTAGAAAAAAAATGAAAGAATTTATTCTTTAACTAAAATTACTTTTATTTAAGTTATTTTAATTTATATATAAATTCATTTCAACTTCTTAACTTATTTTACCTTTTCTTTTAAAAAGGTTTAAGGAGAATTGGTCATATGCAAAAGTATTTTACCATGGTTCGGTCCTTGCAAAAGACACAAAATCTAAAGGCATTTTGGGTTGAAAAAGCCGAACCAGGAACCTCCTATCCTCTGAAATACCATAAAAGCCTATCTTGCAGCCATGTCAGCACACTATCCAGAAGAAAAGAAACGAGTGGTTCTGCTGCAACTCCAACACTCATGTTCAAATTATCAAACACTAATGAAATTTTAGAAACAGAAGAAACATATCAATAACATAAGCCACTTTCTGACACCAAAACAAGGGAAAGGAACTTGATCCAAGTGGACTACAAAGTCTTTCATAGGACAGTAAATTGTAGCCAGAAAAAGGTTCACTACCAAACACACCAATGGCCTCAACCTCTTCTGCTCTCACTATATCCTCTTCTTCCACACTTTTTGATGGCAAGGCTCCGAGACACTCACCACCTGCTTCTCCACAATGTGTGACCCTTCCTCTTCCCCCTTTGCACTCTCAAAACCGTTCATGGAAGGCCACTGCTTATAGTAAGTCAATCACTCTATACTGCACAGTGTACATACCCTTTTACCAAACTCATGCTTTATGAATAATATGTTAGAGATCCCACATTTTGGTTAGTAATATAGCAAAAATAGTTAGTATAAGTTGGAGATAACCCTCCTTTTATAATGTAATTTTTAAAGTTAAGTTGGAATTCAAGTTCTAAGATGCTGCCAGAAAAATATCTTATTAGATAATTATTGAAGGTTAAAGTTCTAAAATTGTATCACAACTCATCTTGGTAGACAATTTTTAAGGTTTAGTTCAAGATGGTACCGGAACTTATTTTAGAGACTATTGCTTTTCAGATGGCAAGATTGCTCGAAAGGTTATTGCAATGGCCACAGGAGAGGCACCAGCTGAAGCTTCCTCAACTGAGGTGCCAGAGATTGTCAAGACTCTTCAAGAAACTGTAAGAGTCTCTAATTCCTCTAATGTGTATTTTGAGTTGGAGTTTTGCTGTGTTTCTGACTTGAATTATCTGATGTTTGTTGCATAGTGGGACAAAGTTGATGATAAGTATGCAGTGAGTTCACTGGCTCTGGCTGGTGTGGTTGCATTGTGGGGCTCAATTGGGTTGATCTCAGTAGGTTATTTAAATGTTTATTTTGAATTCTTTGAATGATTGTCATTGCCTGCTAGTTACAAATCAGAATTCCTTATGATCATATATGTTTGAGACTGTCCTAAGCAGTAACTGTATCACATGTAACAGGCAATTGATAGGCTTCCTTTGGTTCCTGGGATTCTTGAGATTGTAGGCATTGGCTACAGTGGGGTAAGTGAAATATATTGCTGGCATGGTTACACTATTGATGCTTATGAGAATTGTATAAGAACCTCAAACGATTTCGTATTAATCTCTTAGAATGAACTTATAGAAGAAAAAAGAACGACTTAACTTGTGATAAATTCATGTAACATAACTTTTTCATAAGCTCTCTCGTCTTGTAAGGATATTAGAGAAACCAGGTTAGAAGAGTAAAAGCCTACATACACAAGGAGAGCCTATGAAATATATAGTACATGCCTGCAAAAACATGCAGTCCGAAAAACAGAAAACACCAAGTAGTTACGTAGAACTGCTAATATCTCTCCTTAAACTTATGGTTGGATTAAGAACAACCATAAGTTTACCACTAATCCGAAGAAAAGATGAACCAAAAACAGGTGTTTTATAAGAAGATCTGTAACTTGGAAAGTAGCTGGAAGATGTATAGTTGAAACCGGTAATAGAAATATCCATGCTTTGTCGAATATGAGGACATTAATTAGTAGTGTTTGCAAGATATCCTAAATGCGCTTAACAACTTTCCAGTGATGTTCCTGCAGTTGGTGCATGTACTGACATACGTTGTTGATAGAGTAAGCCAATTCAGGATGTGTGATTAACTGATATTGTAAGGCACCCATGATGAATCTATAGAGAGTTGGATCCTGAAAGGCAGTGAAGCCATCCTGAGTGAGACGTAGAGAAGAGATCATAGGTGTTAGTTGAGGCTTGGAAGGAACCATTTGAGCTTTCTAGAGAAGATCGCGAATGCACTTTGTTTGAGATAAGTGAAGAATTCCATCCCCGTTCCAAAAACTTCTATGCCAAGAAATAATGTAAAGAACCGAGATCTTTCAAAGTAATATGTATACACAGCTTAGAAATGAGACAACTAGTATCAACAGAAGTACCTATTACAATAATGTCATCAAACGTAAATAAGAACAAGAAGAGCACTCCAAAATTTAACAAAAATAGACGAGTCATTCTTAGTAGGATTAAACCATGGGATGAACTTGGTGATAGGAGGAGAAGGATTAACATTCATTTTAGCTGTAGATGAAGGAGAAGGAGTAGGAGGAGCAGTTTGAGGCACAGGAGAACTTTGATTTGATCATTATTCACAGAATTCTGGTTAGGTGTATCAGAACAAGCAGGATGAATAACAGTCAAAGGATAATTAGGAGCAGACACTAATTCATTGCTGGAACTGATAGATGTAGAATGATTATTAGGAATAGTGTAAGGTATAATATTTTCATTAAAAGTAACATGACGAGAGATGTATGTTTTACCAGAAGAAGATAAACATATATAACCTTTGTGTTGTGAAGGATAGCCCTGAAATAAACAAACTGAAGACTTGAAATAAAATTTCTGTGGATTATAAGGACGTAGAAGGAGATAGCAAACACAACCAAAAACTCGTAAAAAGTGGTAATCTGATTTCTTTTTAAACATTTCATATGGAGTATTATTATGTAGCACATTAGTGGGTAACATATTGATTAAATTCACGACAGTAATAAAAGCTTCCCCCAAAATTTGGGAAGAGAAGCATTAGCAAGAAGAGAAAGACTGGTATCAGTGATGTGTCTATGTTTGTGCTCAATACAGCCATCTTGTTCATGAGTATGAGGATGTGTCAAACAATAATGTATGCCATGAATATTAAGATATAGAGCTAAGGTTAACAACTCTTTAGCATGATCAGTTTGTATGCATTTCATTTTATTTCCGATTTTGTTGAGAATTGTTAGAAGGACCAGAAACGTGATTGGTCTGAAAAATGGAATGTTCAAAGTACTTATACTTGTCAAAATGTTCTTCCTGAACTAGTAACAAAGCTTCAATTTCTTGAACAATGTAAGGATCAAGGTGAGAGGTAACAGACATGATGAAAGAGTTGTATTCCTCTGATAAATCATTAAGAATGACTTCAATGTGATCTTTAGATGTAAAAGGTGAACCAACAACAATAAGGGTGTCTAGAACAATAAGAGTGTCTTCTTTTCTACGCCTTGGTTTCTTCTGTCTCCTTCTAAGTGGTTCAACAAAACCAGAGGGGGTTAACCATTGCAAGTACATATTAAGGCTAGTAACGTGTAGTACAAGATTCCATCTTCATGAAAATCTATTATTCATCTTCTCTGTTTTTCTTTGCAGTGGTTCGTATATAGGAACATAGTTTTCCAGCCAGACAGGTGAGCACAATTATTCTTGAATAATTTACTACAGTTTGGTATAATGCATCATTGAGCTGATGATTAATGTTAATCAACACTAAGTTATGTCTTTAAACCTGTTTAATGGAATACCAGGGAAGCTTTGATACAGAAAGTAAAAGAAACATACAATGAAATACTGGGGAGCAACTGAAAGAGGTAGGAAATGCTGAGAAGCTGTAGGCATGAAAAAAGTCATATTTTGCAGCTGCCTCTTGAAGAGTTCATGCTTCATTTTATCGCCATAAGCTTCTGACCATATACTTTATCCCAAGCAATGTGTGTACGAAAAAATTGTATCATTTTATATATCTTAGTCCACTTTAAGACAATCTCATTTCCTCAATTATCTGTAGTGGTTGGTTACAATATATAAGGAAAAGCAATTGAGTTCATTAAGCTGAATTCAATGACTTTGAAAGAGCATTTTATGACCATATTTGTTATGTATCTGCATGCAACATGCATGCATACAACCTTGATAGAATATTTCCATTTCATTTGATGTTAAATGTGCAAATAGATCTTAGAACTTTATTCCTACAACTCTTTCTACAACTCGGATGGGATGAGAAAAGAAAGACGTGTGAGATAATACTGTTGTTGTAATAAAGAGATATTGAGAGAACAAAAGTATTAGAAACAAATAATTGTATACCAAGTGTAGAAATAAAATAGTTAAGTGGAGTAAGACAAGGTCTTTTATCTAATAGGTGGGACGTTCAAGTTTCTATCTATTTTTTTGGATGGAGTAAATATAAGCATTTCTATAAGAGTTCTTTCAACTCAAATGTTGTTTGTGTTTGTTAGGTATTTAATTGTGAGTCTAAGTCCTATATTGAGTAGAAATAAGAAAGTTGAACAACATATAAGAAAGAAGACCCACAAATCTAAAACCTTAAGTTTTTGAATTAAAGATGGTGTTATTTCCTTGTGTGTTGGTTTCTTTTTTCATTATGTTTGTCAATTCATTGTTAGATATCCGATTATGAATCTAAATCTCATATGAAAGTGTACTATTAAAAGTTTCCTTGGACTTTGTTGAATGTGTACTTGTATTTTTAGAGGGAACATGAAAGAGTTTCTCTTCTTTTATGGAAGTCCAAACACCCTTTTTGATGAGTTGATGGGCATTATCTTAGACAAATGAATACATCAAGCATGTTAGTTAGACATTTATGGTTGGAGAGTAATTCTATCTTATTTTACCAAATTTTTTACCTTAATCCAATTTGTTCCTTAATTTATTAAAAAAAGATGAAATACATGTTTATCTTTTTGTAAATAAATAGAATTTAAGAGTTTTTTATATTTTTAGGAAAGATAACTATTATGCTAATAAACTTGTTTTGGACTATAAGTTTTGAATTTTTTAATACGGTAGCTTACCTTCTATATTACTTTAAACTTTTTTTTTATAATAGATATATATTCTTTATGTTCTTTTAAAATGATTTTATTATTCTTTGCATGGGTTTGACTTGATATTTATTTATTTTTTATGATATGTTTATTTTTATCTTAAAGAAACAATTGAATAAAAAGATTTAATATTTTTGAAATGAATATATATATATATATATATATATATATATATATATATATATATATATATATATATATATATATATATATAACAAAAGGTTAGTACAAAAATTCGAGTACATCTAATTTTATATGCAATTATAGCTTACTGGAAGAGATTGTTTTCACTATTTTGCAACATACTGTACATAAGATATATGACTTAAACTTTTTGAGAGCAATTCTTAGCAGATATCACCTACTATGCAGAAATCTACTACACTAACATACCACTCAAAGTGTAGAAAAGAAAAGATTAATATGCAAAAATCTACTGCACTAACATATATACCACACAAAGTGTACATTAGAATGAGATCACTTGTATAAGATAAATATTCAAAATATTTAAATCAAAGAGAAGATATAACCAATGTAATATTAAGATTAAAAAGTAAAATAATCAATCTTGGATTTTTTTTTATTATACATGAAATGTAATATGTAAATAATTGTTATTTATATAAAAAAAACACTAAAAACAATCTATAAAAAACTATTTGAGAATACTTAACTGATTAGAAATAATAACAATTAATTATATGTTTTTTCGTTAAATCTTGAAATTCAACTAGAACAACTGAATAGATTATTATATCACACGATTGATTAAATATACTGTATTAAAATTAAGATAATTGATTATGTTACTCTTTAGTAATTTTGGAAACTAAAATCAACTTAATAAATTATTTAGGAAGATAATAGGTACATTATTTTTGCTTCCAAAATAATTTAAGGATAATTTATTAATATTAGAAATAATTAATTAGGTCATGACTTATAATAAATTATATTCAATTATAATCACTATTCTATTGAAGTCCTTTTGAATTATTTTTAGAAAAGACTTTAATTTGAATCAAAATTCAGGATGAATTTAATTCCCCTTCTAAAATTAATCAAACCTATAGATATGATTTATATTATTCAACAAAGAAATCCGGAGATAAATAATACTTGTGTTTCAACATTAAAATGTAGAATTAAACTAATTTTTTAATAGTCAATATATTAAGAAATAAGTTTACTTAATTCATTATGCAAAATCACCTTAAAAAATAATGATTAAATTCTATATATTTTAATTTTATACTATGTTTAGTTAATACAAAATCTTCAATGTATTTAAGTATATGCGAACGAATGAATATTTTAAACATAAGATTAGATTTTTTTTTTATTTTTTATGAATAGTCTAACATAAAATCGATAACAGTGACATATAGTCTTAAAAAACTTGACTATAATAAATTTTAAATAACTCTAATATTATATTTAGAAAAAAATTAAAACAATTCATTAAATTAAGGTATATATATATATATATATATATATATATATATATATATATATTTACATACAAGTTAAAACTATGTACAATAACAAACATACTACAAAGTTAAAAATAAATAAAAAACTAATTATATAATATTTAATTATTTAGGATTTTGAAATAATATTCTATATGAACTTTCTATCAATCCATTCATATACTTAAAAAAAGTATGCAATTTTGGAAGGTACGGTTCACGATTTCATAATATTAGTGAGTAGGGCATTCTTAGTTAACTGAACATGACCTTCCCCTGTTTGATCCCTTCCATTTCCATTATCAAACATAAGGTGCAGAAAGAGAATAGCTTTAGTAGTTCTTCAGCAGACATATTTGATTTTAAGTAAACTGAGGAATCAATTGCTGTTACAACCAAAAATAGAACAAGTTGGGAACTATTACTTATTCCATTACTCATTTAATTTCCATATTTTGAGGAATCAAAGACGTTGATTGGTTAATGAATCTGATTTTGAATGGGATTATTCAATTCCAAAGACATCAATATTTTGAAATTTAGTTTAGTTTATGCTTGGTTTGGTTGGAATTATCCAACTAGTCCGTGTCTGCTCCAATTTTAAATGATTTATAAGTCTGACTGGTCCACACCAACCCCTATAATTTCCTAGGTCTGAGATGTCATTAGATTCCAATAGTGTTTTTTTTCCTCTCTATAGAATTCATCACAAATAAGTAAATTTTTCCATGTCGCAAAGCATCGAGAAAGTCAATAGCGGACACTTTTCTTTCTTTGAACAACAGTGTTTTCTTCCACGCGATTTCATCAAATAAAATGTCGCAATCATCCTAGAAAAAGCACCATTTTTTTTATGCAGAATGATTTTGATTCTACCATTATTATTTTTGTCGTGATTGATAACTCACCGGGCCCAATGTAAACAATGAAAAGACCTCAACAGTGAGGAATGGAAGTTCCAACATCTTAAGTTTTGTTTTTCACTGGTGTTACACTGTCCTTTGGAGAATGGTAGCAAGTATAGAAGCACAATTTTTCAATAAAATTAATAGCTCCAGTATATTAAGATATATTAAAGTTAAATTGATTTATTTCAATATTTTTTTTTATTTTCAAATGTTTTTAGAGTAGTTCAAATTTATTAAATTTATTTAAAAGTATACTATGCTTAATCATTCCAAAACATTAAAATTGTTGTTATTTTTTAATTGAATTTGGTTGATCTTATTTTTTATTGGTCAAGATTTTATCAACTAATATTAATAATTTTATTTTAATTTATGTTAATTAAGACTAGTTTTAATTGATGTTGACCACAATTATTAAAGTTATATTTACAATGTTGGTTTTAGTTTTTTTACTAACTTTATTAATGTTGGTCGAGACTTTTGTTAAGATTTTATCGTTGGAAGAAGACATGAAGACTTTTGTTAAGATTATAACGTTGGATGAAATTTTTTCGCTTGATATCAATCACAATTATTTATGACGTTGGTAGTTAAACTTTTTTCTTGACATTTATCATTGCTGACTGAAAAATTTCCCTTATTTAATGTTGGTTGAAAGTTTTTTCAATCAATATTAAGAAAAAATTCTAACATATTATTGACAAAGAATAATATGAGTGTTAGCCATAAAAAAATCAGCATAGATATAAATAATGTCTTGATATTAGTTAAATTGGTAACACTCTAACTAAAATTGAGTTGGAGATAATATAAAAATAAGATAAACTAATTTAATTCTTACTTCTTTTTATATAAAAAAAAATTGAAATTATTTAATTTTAAGTAATCTTATTAATTTTATAAAAATTTAAATTTTGCTCTTTTTAAATTCTTTACTTAAATAACATATTTTTGTTTCAAAATCTCCATAAAATAATCTACTTTCTTTATTGGAGATAAATAGGAAAAAAAACTAAACAAATTTAAGAATATAAAAAATTTAAAATTATTATTTTTTAATTTAAAATTTAAAATTATCTAATTTTAAATGATTTAATTACTCTTGTAAAAAAATTTAAAACTTACAATTTAAAAAAAAATTACTGACTCAAAGAACATATTTCATTTCATAATCTCTATAAAAATAAAGTACTTTCTTAAAAGTATTTATTCAAAGAGAGTTAGAAAAAAAAAAGATGATTTGTAGCGATGACTTTGTAGAGGACATTTTGGACTATTAGACTAATTTTATGGTTTAGATTTTGTTATTGATTTAAAAATTACATTTTTCATTATTATTTTTATCTATTTTAGATACTTTAAAACCTTAAAAAAATACTATTGATAATTTTTGTATTCATAAAAATTGATCATATTGTTTATACTATTGATCGTATAAATTAACATGTATAAAATTATTTAGATTTAATCAGTAATTTTTAATTCTGCTCTCTGGTGAAAAAAGATTGTATAATTAATTGAGAAGTTTTCAAATAGTAATTAAATTGATAGGGCGTTTGTAGTAATTTTCTTTAGTTTGAAAGTACAATATATAAACTAAATTAATAATTAAAATTAAAAAAAATACTTCAGTTTTTTAAAAACATTACAATTTACTCTTCTAAAAAAAATTAAATTAACTTATGTCCACACCTTTTCAATAAAAATATATTTTAATTTATAGTCAAATATTATTTTCTTCATCAAACTCATGCATTGATTATACGAGTGAATTATTTTAATAAATTTGTTTTAAAAATTATTCTTACTTACATAAAGGAAATTATATAGTGACAAAATCTAAACTATGAAATTAATCTAATGGTCTAAAAAGGAGGAAAAGTAAAACGAACTTCTAATAAAAACAAAAAGAAAATCAAAAACCAATATATGGTATAATTACGTGGGAAATTGAGTACAACCATGATATTATTTATAAATTGCAACAAGACAGAATAGTAGAAGAAACAGGGTAAGAAAAACTAGGTTAAACAAGGTTTTTACTTGAAAAACTCCATAATCCAGAAGCCAGAGACACAAGTGACGAATCTGATGCCACTGAATCCAGAAGATAATGCCAATTCCATGAACTCTTTTTGGGTTCTCTCTTTCCCTCCTGGGTTTTGAACCATCATCAATAGGTCACCTTGAAATCCACTCCTGGCAGTAACTGAATTCTCCGGCAATTCAGGAATAATCAAATCCACCACAATCACTTTTCCATCACTGGGAATAGCTTTGTAGCAATTCTTCAGCAACTTCACACAGTGTTCATCACTCCAATCGTGAAGTATCCACTGAAAATTATGGTACATCAAAGCCCTCATAATTTACTTACAAATACATTTACTTACAATTTCTTTTACATTATCTTATAATAAATTTATTTATTTTTAAACTAATTATACTCTTAATGATAAAACTAACTAGGATTAGTTTAGGTTGAACAGTCTAACAATATGTTGGATTTTTTATGCGTTTGAATTTTAAAATTAAATTCAACACCACATTTATTATTTAAGGTTTGTTGATAACATTCCACTATCACATGTTGGTAGGTGTAGTTTTTTGTTTTTCATAAGCATGTTGGTAGGTGTATATAGTTTTTCTTTTGACTAATCCTTGCACGTTTCATTTTCTAAAGTCCCATTATATTTATTTCTTAAAATACAAAAAGTGGGAAAAAAATTGAAAGCTTGGACCAGTATAGTTTTTGAAGAGATTGAAATCTTGGAGTTAAAATTGACGGGAAACTGTAATTTTAGTAAATCTTGAAAATTCACCTTCATAAAAATGGCGTCTCCGTTAGGAACACTCTCAAACATATCTCCTGATACATGTTCAACACCTGCAACATTAAAATAAAATTAAACAGTTCAACCACATATTAAAAAATAGTAAAGGTTTGCATGTCTTATATATTAGTTTCTTTGTATTATTAGAACATGATGGCTAGAACATACCAGGGTAGGTGGGGGCATGTTCTATGACATGTGGCAGGTCAAAATTAACACCTTGAAGATTGGGATATTTAGAAGTGATTAGTTTGAGATTGCTCCCAAGACCACCACCAACATCCACAAGCTTGTTAATGTTGTTGAAACCATCGTACTGCTCAAGAACCCTGTTCATGATGATGGTGGTAATGTTGAACATAGCTTTGTTGAAAACATCATTGTACTTAGGATCCACAGCTGAATACTCAAATGCGTTCATCCCATAAACCCTGTTGAATGCTATGCCACCTTCCACAATGGCTCCTTTCAGTTCGGCCCTATGTATTATTCAAGCCAAACAAAAACAAGCACACCTCATGTCATACGTCAAAGTTGAAAATTCTAGCAACACTACCATTTTCTACCCAAAGTATGGGTTCGTTAGACTTATTATAATTATTAATAAAAAAATAAACAATGATATTTAAAGAAACCTAACTAGTTTTGTGGAAAGTTAAAATAAACCCTAAACAAAAGGCCAAATAAGTTAAATATATATACCCTTTATTTTCGACCCCACTAGTTGATTGGAGTTAAAATATATTATATAACTACAGACACCTCTGTTGATCAATTAATAGTTAGGGGCACGCTTAGATAAATAAATAACTATATAGTCTTATGAAAAGGAACTTATGTTCTTAAATTAGACTTTAATATGTTCAATAGAATAAATTGTAATAAGTTATTACTAGTATGCTAGCTAATACACTCCCCTTGAAGGACCTCTTTTACAAGTGGCTACTATGGAAAATTTATATTAATCGCTTGTCATAAAAAAATATTAAACTATACTCATCACGAGATGAAAGAGTCGTTGTCATAAAAGAAAATGCACAAAAATACTAACTACTAACATTTTATTTCTCCAAAGGATGTGATATGTTCGGTGGACTAGAAGTATAGAATAAAAGTTTTTAAGTTGCCTATTCAAAACAAAAAAAAAGTGCCTCTTTGACAATTCCTACCACCAATAATAAAAAATAAATAAAATAATGATATTGAAAGAAACCTAATTTCTTTTGTGAAAATTTCAAATAAACATTAAATAAAAAAACGTAAACAGAAGTCCAATTAGTTAAATATCTATTAACATGTTCTATACAATAAACTCTAGATAGCATTATATATTAGTATATATTGGCCAATACCCTCGCAAGTACCAAAATAACTTATAAATGTAGGAATAATTTGGTAGATATATATAATTTCAAACGATATATTTTATGACTCTTAATAATTGGTTGATATGATACGGCCTCATCTTGTTTTCGAATGCGTAGCTGGTAAGCTGATCGCACAGTTGGAGACTCCTTAAAAAATTAGTAAATAATATATGCAATAATAATGTAACACCTTCTATATCATTATCTAACTAAAAAAAAAATTATTTAAAAAAAAAAAATCTCACCTTAAAGGATATATCAACAGTGGCTTTTAACTGATTAATAATATGATCTTTTACATGGATAAGAAATAGAAATTAAACTCTAATATAATTAATGGTATGAAGTTTTGTTGTAGAAAAATTGATATAGTGACATCTGCCCAGTTAAGATGATTTTTTTTTTTTTCTTTTTCCAAAGATACCATCTTATTTTAATCCTTATACTCAAGAACCCGATCATTTTCATCTTTGTTGTATTCTATGTTTAACTTGAGCAGTGAGTGAAAATGAAGATTATATTCACCATGTTGAGATAAGACATAGAAATCACACCATCTTCAAAATGAAGATTAAAACCAATTAATTTGGAGAAAAATGTACTTGAAACACATGATTTATGAGAATGAATAGAATCAAAAACTGACCAGCTATCCAAGAAGACCTTGCCAACAACCAAGTCCAAGGAAGCTCCAAATGAGATACCATCAGCATCCGTAACAAAATACTTGGATGCATAGGTGAGGCCATAGACCCTCTTGCCAGAATTTTGGCCATCTTCACCAAGACATGAAGATAGCATGGAGTGACTAGCCAATAGCCTCAGAATCCGATCCACCATAGTTGGTGCTTCTGGATTCTTCACGCCAATTTTTTCTGTGATCTCTTCTGCTGAGAGCTTGGCACCTTCACCTGCTTTGGCGATGATGTCAAAGATACCAAGCTCATTGGCGGTCTTAACCGCAAGAGGGTAAACCACAGTAGAAACCATGTTCATGGCAAAGAGGATGCCATCTTGGTCTCCTTCAACGTGTTTAAGTTGCATGGCTTCACCGTTAATATTGGTTTCCTCTGATGGAGCCATGATGATGTTATCTGATAGAGTGTGCTAAAGAAACCTATAGAGAGAGAAGGAGAGAGGAGCTAGAAAATGTTATGCTGATAAGTTGAAGTGCGGTCTCTTTAGTAATTGAAGTATGTAAGCTTACGTGTGTATATATAGAAATGTGTTTCTTAACTAGTAAATTACATATATAACCATAACATATTAAAAGCCCATTTAGTTTCTTTTTTAATTGGTTATCATAAATATTCTGGCAACTCCTTACTTTTCAACAGATTTTGTACCATATTTATAATAGTTTGATTTTTTTTCTTGTTTATAGTATCATTATTATGTTGTAGTGTATATAGATAAGTTATGTGATGCTTAATTCATTCTCTTCGAGAAAAGTATTTGAATACTTTTAGATATATGTTTACCCGTGTCTATTCTTAGGACTTTAATCATGTGGTCATTGTTTAGTTTTATCACGACTTTAAATTTTTTAATCTCTTCTAATACATCACTCTTTTTTTTTATTAAGTAAATTTATAATTTCATAGAAAAATCATAATGAAACAAAATATTTGTTATCTCATAGATACTTAATTTGAATAAGACCATATAAATATCTGAGTAGACCAGTAATATTTTCTCTTTTGTTTTTTTATGAAATATATTGTTCAAAAGAATTTCTTGAGTGTTTGGTTTTTATATATTTTTTACCAACATCTTTGGACTGATAAATATAAGGTAAATCTTGCATCAAGTTTATGATTTTTAAGTTTTTCATATTTCTAAAAGATTTTTAAGTTTTTTTATATTTCTAAAAGATTTTTATGTTTTTCATATTTCTAAAAGATTTTTATGTTTTTCATATTTCTAAAAGATTTTTAGGTTTTTTATATTTTTAAAGTCAAGATGAACAAAATGATAATGCCAAAGCCATTCATTCTTGAAAGCGGAGAAAGTTGCAAAACATATTTGTTATTTACTACATTAATTTCAACCTTTAAAATTTAATTATTGGTTAGAGGTGATTTCAAAATCAAAGGGTGTTGTTATCATACATTTGAAGCATTTTATCTTTCAATCTTAAAGTGTATCCTCTCTCAAGTAATTGACCAAGACTTAGTAAATTACTCTTCATTTTAGGAATAAATATAAGCTTGACTGTCATTCTTCATTTTAATCACTATCTTTCCAATATCTTCTACCACTAGAGCATGATCATCAATAAACTTCACCTTACTCTTAATTGATTCATCAAGACTTGTAAACCAATCTTTTGTTTTTGTCATATGTGTTAAGGATCATGTATCCACCAACAATATTCAAGTCTTTTTGCTTAAGTGGTAGTAGCCATTAACACAACACTAATTATGAGTCGTCATCTCCTTCTTAAGCCATTTGCACTTAATCTTTTCTTGGATTTGGTTTTGTTATAACATATCACATTTTTAACAAAAGTGTGTCCTTTTTTTTTAATGAAAAATTACTCTTTGTTATCTTCCTTCTCATACTCTTTGTTCACTATACAATCAAACTTCGTTAGTAAAGTATACAATACTTTCTCAATCACTTATAACTTAACTATGTTCTCTCCAAGACCTTCCATCGTATTTATTATTATCTAAACAAGAATAATATATTCAATCACTATCACATTACTTTCCATTGATAGAAGATTAAACATCGATTCTAATACCAATTATTGGGACACACATAAAAAAAAGAGAAAAATAAGTTGAAGTAATTTATAAACAACACGTAGATTTCATGATACACTTTTTACTATTGCCTAATAGGCAATACTCTCACACTTAATAAGTCTAATGTATTATAGATTTATAACAAAATTGTAATAGAATAAAATTGAATTACAACATAACATTATCAACCCATTATTCCAATTATTTTTTCAGTAGATCAATTCTTCTTCCATTTAGAATCCTTAGATAAAAATGTTCATACCCTACAATCCTCTTTCATTATTTACTTTTTCGATGATTTATGATATCGTGTGACATTCTTCATTTTTTTTATTCATTAACACTCTTTATTTTGTCTTATAACTATTTATGTTAAATTTTATTGAAATTGAACTATAATAATAAAATAATTCGTATTTTAGTATATTTTAAAGAATCTATATTACACTAATTTTGATCTATATAAAAGATGCATTTTAAATAATTTTATATTAATATAAAACTTTGTGTATACAGTCTATATGTTAGGATTTTTCAATTCAAAATTTTTAAAAAGATAATATCAGATAAAAACAATTCAATGATATAATAACATTTGGTTGAATTTGTACTAATGAAATTTGATTCCTCTTCTTTCTATAATTTTTATATATACAACCGGTTATCGTGGGTGGGTGGTTGTAAGAAAAAGTATTTTAGAAATTAAAAGAATCATTTTTTGATAGATGTATTCAAAAGTTATTTGATTTGTAAACTTTTGACTTCTCTGGTGGCTGTAATTTGGACACATGATTTTATTTTAGACAAGCTGCTGTGAAACACTTAGGTCAGTCTCAAGTTTTCTTTCTTTTCTTTAATCCCATTTGATGTTGTTTTGGTAGCAGTCAGTAAAATTTGTTTGACAAGAAAGGATTTATTAAAACTGTAAATGCTTGAATTGAGCATAAAATGTGCCAACCAAGACTCAATATAATTAATACATAACAAAATTTGGTAGCTGTGAGTAGAATAAAAAGAAAATCAAAGTAAACGGAAGCACCAACTCATGGCTAATACCACTGTTCCAAACCAAAATATTAATCTCCTAAAACATCAACTTCACACAGTATTCGAAGGTAAGAACCTGCAATAATTTACTGTGGTCGTGAATGATCTATATGATAGTATTATAATAATATTATTATTATTATTATTTTTATTATGATTATATTTATGATTATGATTGTTAATATAATTAATAACATTATTATTATGATTATTATTAATATTATTTTTGTTATCATTAATAATAATATTATTATTTTTATTAATATCATTTTTATTAAAAATAACAATAATAATATTAACAATAATATAAATAATATCAATAATAATATTAATAAGATTGATAAAAGTAATATTAATAAGATTCATAATAAAAATAATAAATTAATAAAATTTAAAATACTAATATTATTAATAATATTAATACGGATAATAAAAATTACATTAATAATAATAATATTAGAAATAAAAATATTAAAATATTATAATAATATTTTTATTATAATATTATTATTAACTATTATAATAATAATAATATCACAAATATTTTTAATATAACTGAAAATAATATAAAAAAATATTAATAATATTAAAATTATTTTTTATATAAATATAAATAATGTTGATAATAATATAGTAATAATAAAAATATTATTAATGTAAATATAAATAATATGAATAAAAGTATTAATAATATTCTATATATTAAAAAACATATAATAATAATGTTAATATAAATAGTAATAATAATAATAATAATGTTATCAATAACATCAATAATATTTTGAGTATAAATATTAATAATATTAAAAACTTTAATAATATTAAAAACGACATTAATAATTTGAAAAAAATATAATACTCATAATAATAATTATTATAATTTTAATAATATTATAACTAACAATATTAGAAATAATAATAAAAACAATAATATTAGCAATAATATTAATAATATTATTAATATTAATAATAATGATGATAAATATAATATTAATGATAATATTATTAATAATATCGATGATAATAATAATATTAATAATAGTAATAAATTTAATAATAATAATAGTAATAAAAGTGTTAAAAATACCAATAATATTAGTTATAATATTAATAATATCAATAAAAATATTAATATTGTTAATAATATTCATCTTTATTAATGTTATTATTAATAAATCAATATTAACATCATTAATAAGAGATAATAGTAGTTTTATCCATAAATATAAATTCCTAAGTATTACTCACGGACATAGGTCCATAGGTATTACCTACGGACATAGGTTTGTAGGTATTACCACAGAAATAGTTTTGCGGGTAATACTTACTGACCAATATCCGTGGGTAAACACCTACGGATTTGTGTCTGTAGGTAATATCTACAAACTTATGTTCGTGGGTAATACCTACGGACTTAAATCCGTGGGTAATACTTACAGATACAGATCCGTAGGTAATAATCCATGGATAATGCTGAATTTACCTACAGATACAGATCCGTGAGTAATTTGAGTTTTTTTTGTAGTGTAAAAATCTTACTTTTGCTATGAATATATCTTATTTATAATATTAACCATGATTATCTTCAATTCATTTTTTTAATAAAAATTCTCTTAAGTTAAGCACTCTTAATTAACAAAACACAAAAATTGTATAGAATGTTTAAATATTGAAGTTTGGTGTGTTAGCACGAAATTTTTCATAAATTCTTTTAGTAGATAAACAAAAATTTCTACAAATTAAGTCAAAGATAAACTAATTTTAGTTTATATATAAATTATTATGTTTTATTATTTTACAAGTATTTATGAAATTTAAACATAACAAAATGTTAAACTCTTAATTTTTTTTGTTTAGCAATTTTTATATACATCTAAAGTACATATGCACATAGTTAGAAGGTGTTCACTGAAATTCAAATTAAAGTTATTTCATAAATAACTTTTTAAAATTATTGTTTAAATTTTTTATGTGAGCATGTTTCTTTAATTGGATACATATATACATATGGTCAAACTTTTAATATAATTTCCTATAAGAGTGTACAAAAATTCAATCACATATCTTGTGAAAATTTTGATGTAATTTTTTATATGAGTGCATTTCCTACACTCATGTGGATATAGATGCCACATGTAATCACACATTAATGGTGAAATCTTTTATGTAATTTTTTATATGAGTATGTGTCTCTCTCACTTATGTGAATGTAACCACATATTTATAGTCAGATCTCTCGTGTGTAATTTTCAATACGAATGTGCATCCAAAGTTTATATGGGAGCAACCACTCTTGTATGGGTCAAACTTCTGATGCTATTATCAAACCTCACACACCAATTTGGATGTAACCATACCTTTGTAATTAAAATCTCTAGTGTAATTTTATATTTGAGTGTGTTTTTCATACCTATATGGACGTAGACACACCTTTGTGGTCAAATTTATGATAAAATTGTCTATATAAGCGCATTTTCCACACTTATGTAAATGTAACCATATCTTTATAGTTAAACCTTTATGTAATTTTCATATGATCACTCATCTTGCATCAATGTATATGCAACCACACCATTGTGGTCAAACTCTTGCTTCAATTTTTCTATATGAGTGCACTCTTATATCCATATAGAAGCAACCACACCTCTATGCTTCAACTTCATATACAATTTTCTTTGAGTGTTGCTCCCACACTTTTGTGGACAGAAGCACACCTCTATTGCAAACCTTTAATACAATTTTTCATATGAATGTGTCTCTCGTACCCAAGGGACATAGCTATACTTTTATGGTGAAATGCAATGTTTTACCAATATGGACACAATCACAACTTTTTGTTCAAATCTCAAATTTAAAAAAAAAAAACATTATAAAATGTTGCAAGTAGGTCAAATTAGTTCAACACGTTCTTATTTAGAGAAAAAAAATTACTTAATTTTATATATAAAAAATGAAGTAGAATAGTTTTTGGACAAATTTTGTACAATTGTAAGTTTTTGTAAAAATCTTATTTATGCAGAGCTATTGAGTGACCAATTTCTTTATAAGCAACCAATTTCCTAGTAGGTGAAATTCATTTAATTAAAATATCGAGAGGTTTCATCGTTGAACCAATTTTTTGATGAATAAAATTCATTTATTTGAAAATCTGAGAGATTTAATCGTTAGACAACAATTTTGCTCATTGGATCAGCATACCCTTGGCTAAGTAGAAAAATACTAGCTCAAATTGTTTTATATACTTCAAAAAAATATGTTTTTAAATGTTTCTAAATGCTAAATTACTTATATTTCTCTAAATTGTTATATTTTATTCACATATTATACTCGAATATTGTATTATTATAGCGTGATGAACGATAAATTAAAATTTATAATTATTTAAATTGAATTAAAATGCATAAATAAGAATTATGTTGTTAAGGTTATGATATGACATGTGACGAGTTGTAATGTTTAGATTATGTATTTAATTTGAAATTTTGAATAATGTATCTTGAGTGTACTTATATTGGACAAAAAATATCTGACAGTGAGAATTGACTGATGTTCACATAACTTGATCTATGGTGTGAAAAAGAATTGTGTCTAGTAAATCATAGAGGTTCATCTTTATATTGAAATTGAAGATAATCCATCCAACTCTTCTATATTTATCTTAATTTATATATAAAATCCTTTTATTTAGTGTTACTAATTCAATTATGTTCTTAAAGCTAAAGAATTTGATCAATCAGTTTTTCATTTTTGGTTTAGATTCATATTGGAAACTGATTCTAAATCTGTTTTGAATCAAATCATCCATTAGTCTTGAATGCTAGAAATAAACTTGATGTTATTAGATGGTTCAGAGTTTAAGATTTTTGGTTCAGTTATCACCTTTATGCAAAGATGACTTTAGATGATTTGTGGAATCAATAGTTGTAATAGAATCTTTATAAATTCTAAAATCAAGAGATTGTATTAGCTAGATGGATTTTTAGATTTAGGGTTTAAATAACAATAAATAACTGGAATATATATATAATAAATTAAGTACAGAATTGAGCATCCTCTGCTCACTTTATTAATTCCAATCTCGTCTCCTCATTATTGTTGTAATTTTATTTGAAGCTGCAGCAACAGCTGATCTACTTGAAGAACTCCATAACCCATGAGTTACAGACAAAGCATGTGTATCTAATTCCACTGAATCCAGCTCCTCTTGCCAATGCCATGAATTCCTCTTCACTTCGTTCCTTCCCTCCTGGGTTTGTTGTCATCATCACTACATCATATTGGGCAATGCTCTTCGCTGCAGATGTTGTATTTGGTTCAAATGGATAAACTCCCTCCACAACAATCACCTTTCCATCACTAGGAATTGCATCATAGCAGTTCTTCAACACCTTCAAGCACCATTCATCACTCCAATCATGAAGCACAGACTACGAAATTCAAACCACCGTAGTCTCATTTAATCAATTCGACAAAGCTTATAATTAAATTAATGAGAATAAATTAGATCCACCTATGCATTATGTTAGTCACAGTTAAGACGGTTTTTTTCCTATTTTAGTGTAATTTTCAATTTTAATTCCTAAAATAGATAGAAAAAAATTTATTTACCAAAATGGACCAATTTTGTCAACTAGATAAGTATAATTTCAAACTGATCAAAATAAGACATTAATTAAAATTATTTCTCTCTCTTCAATAATTTTTTAATTATTTAATACTATGATCCTTAAGTTTAACAATTAACAAAATAAATAATAATAATTATATAATAATAATTAACAAAACTATAACATAAATATTAAGAGATACAAATTTATTTTAAATTAAAATAAAATAACATAATGATAATAATAAGAATAATTTGAATTAAATTCATATGAATTTAATTTAAATAATAATAATAAAAATAATTTCATACAAATTTAATTTAAAAAATAATAATTATTATTAAATTCACTTATTATTAACTATATTATTATTATGTTATTTTATTTTAATTTAAAAATAATAATTATTATTATTAAATTCATATGAATTATTTTTATTATTATTATCATTATGTTATTTTGTTTTAATTTTAAATAAATTTGTATGTCTTAATTTTTTTACTACAGTTTTGTTAATTATTATTATTTTTTTTAATTGTTAAAGTAACAAGCATAGTGCTAAATAATTAAAAAATTATTTGTTAATTATTATTATATAATAATTATTTTTTTATTAATTGTTAAACCTAACAATCATAATATCAAATAATTAGAAAATGATTGGAGAGAGAGAAATAATTTTAATTAATGTCACTAATTGAAATCACCATATCACTCTTATTTTGATCAGTTTGAAATTATATTTATCTGGCTGGCAGAATTTGCCCATTTTAATAAATAATATTTTTTCTATCCATTTTAAGAATAACATTGAAAAATTAACCAAAATAAGAAAAAAGTCCAGACATTTAAAACCCTAAATATACAAAACCCACCATCATAAAAACGCCATCTGCTTTCGGCACACTTTCAAACATATCCCCTTCCACATGCTCCACTCCTGCAATCAATTAATAATACATGTTTCAAAATTAAATTGTTACATACATAACTAAAAGAATATATAAATGGTTTAGGAATTTATAAATATGTTATTATTGCCTCTATCCTTTTCTGGTGTATTTGTTTTTTCTTTTGCATTATCAAACATCTAGATCTTTAAAGTAGAGGTCTTACCAGGATAGGGAGAGGCAAATCGTATGACATGAGGCAAGTCAAAGTTGATGCCCTTGATGTGAGGATATTTTGAAGTTATTATGCTAAGAGAGACTCCATGGCCACCTCCAACATCAACCAGCCTATTTATGTGCTCAAACCCCTTGTAGGATTCCACAATCTTCTTCATGATTAAAGTTGCACGGTTGGTCATTGCTTCTATAAAAAGATTATTGAAGCTTGAGTTCATATGGCAATATTCAAACAAGTGTTTGCCATGGGCCCTGTTGAATGGAATTCCTCCTTCCAGAATTGCATCTTTTAGTTGGTACCTTGGAATTATGACCACAAAACTTTTGTTTAGTAAGCCTTTAGTGCTTAACCAAGTAAACATAGATACAAATTGTTTATAGCAATTTGATTAGATGAGACACGCTATTTAGTGTTGAACCTCCAAAGATTAGTGCATATTGTTTATTACAGATCAATTAGCATACTGTGTAGTGTAAGAAGATATTTTAAGACGACTTGAGTGTTGTGATAATCTTAGATGTGTCTAGTGCAAGCACTCAGATCCTCTTCTACAATGTATCTAAACAATAAACAAGAACATTTATATAAATTAGTTTAAAATTTCTATAAATTAATACATAAGCTAAATGAGTGAGAGTGAGAAAAGAAAAACTGACCGGGCGTGCAGCAAGGCCTCCTTATGAACCATCCTCATGAAAGGGCCTAGAGAGCCAGCATCATGAAAGGAAGTAAAATATTTGGACACAGTGTTGATGGCATAGAGCCTCTTGAGTTGGGGAGGAGAAGCATCTTCATCAGCAACCACTGTGCAGTCAATGACTGAGTTACACGCAAGGAGCCTTAGGATACGATCAATCATTGTGGCTGCTTCTGAATTCTTGCATGGAAGCTGTGCTGCAATGTCCTTTGCAGATAGTTTGGCACCTGAACCTTCTTTCGCTATGATGTCAAAAATCCCAAGCTCTGTCACTGTGTACATGGCCATGGATAGCACGTTGAGGCTCACCAGCTGCATGGCGTAACTGAAGCTTTCT